>Ga0209147_100058_pt1 | contig 252750 bp, 237 predicted proteins | sample AraplaCol_mLB_r2_FD_184278 | JGI IMG/M metagenome (GOLD analysis project Ga0209147, IMG submission 184278) | Arabidopsis root microbial communities from North Carolina, USA - plate scrape CL_Col_mLB_r2 (SPAdes) (version 2) | ecosystem: Host-associated > Plants > Roots > Endosphere | place: USA... | reverse complement strand
TGGACCTGTTGCTCCGTCTGCTCCTGTTGCTCCTGCTGGACCTGTTGCTCCGTCTACTCCTGTTGCTCCTGCTGGACCTGTCGCTCCCGCTGGACCTGTCGCTCCGTCTGCTCCTGTTGCTCCCGCTGGACCTGTTGCTCCTGCTGGACCTGTCGCTCCCGCTGGACCTGTTGCTCCGTCTGCTCCTGTTGCTCCTGCTGGACCTGTTGCTCCCGCTGGACCTGTTGCTCCTGCTGGGCCTGTCGCTCCGTCTGCTCCTGTTGCTCCCGCTGGGCCTGTTGCTCCCGCTGGACCTGTTGCTCCTGCTGGACCTGTTGGACCTTGTGGACCTGTTGCTCCTGTTGGTCCTGTTAGACCTGTAACTCCTGTTGGTGGTGGAGGACCTGGTGGCAGTGGTGCTCCCGTAGGACCTGTTGGAGCTGGTGGTAATGGTAAGACTGGTGGTAATTGTGGGCCTGGTGGGCCTGGTGGTAATGGCAAATAGATACACCTCCAAAAATATTTTGACGTACACTTTATCATATTTTTGTTGGACAAGTTTGTTTGGATTTTAATACTATTTCTATTAAAAATCCGCAAAAAAACTCTACTTACTAGATTCAATCCCTATCAATGATAGTTGAATGTGATCTAGTTTAGTAGAGTCAAATTTTAAAGTTTATTTTTCTTACTTCTATTTATTAATTAGTTAATAGCTACTCCTGCGCTAGCATATCCAGTAACAGTATTAACAAGGCTAATACCGTTTGCAGTTGCAGTAAATACCATCAATAAACGAGTTTGTGCTGCAACTGGTATTGCTAAAGGTGTAGAAATACCGCTCGTGATTTGGCCAACTGTTAGTGGACCTACTAGAGCCGGTAAAGTGACACTTGCACCTGCAACTGGAGTAAAGTTATTACTATTTACTGGTGCACTATATAATTGTGCAGTGACCACAATATTTGTACCTAAAAGAGCCAAAGCAATTACGTTACTATAGGATGCTGAAATAGCCGTAATTGTACCAGCTCTAGGCATTGAGAATGCAAAATCAAGAATTTCAGTTGGTAAACCAGTTCCAGTTAAATCAATTGCTGGTCCAGGAAGTAATGCAACATTCGAAATTGAACTTCCAAATCCTACAAGACCTGCTGTTCCTGCTAATCCGCCTAAAACTGTAGACATCTCAATTGGTGCACCTGATGCAAATGGAATGATTGCACCTGTACCTGCTACGCCAGTCGCTCCTGCTGGACCTGTTGCTCCTGCTGGGCCTGTCGCTCCGTCTGCTCCTGTTGCTCCCGCTGGGCCTGTTGCTCCTACTGCGCCCGGTGTTCCTGCTGGTCCCGTTGCTCCTGCTGGGCCTGTTGCTCCTGCTGGGCCTGTCGCTCCTGGTGTGCCTGGTGTTCCTGCTGGACCTGTTGCTCCTGCTGCGCCTGTTGCTCCTGCTGGTCCTGTTGCTCCTGCTGGGCCTGTCGCTCCTGGTGCGCCTGGTGTTCCTGCTGGGCCTGTCGCTCCTGGTGCGCCTGGTGTTCCTGCTGGACCTGTTGCTCCTGCTGGGCCTGTTGCTCCTGCTGGGCCTGTCGCTCCTGCTGCGCCTGGTGTTCCTGCTGGACCTGTTGCTCCCGCTGGGCCTGTTGCTCCTTGTGGTCCTGGTATTCCCGCTGGGCCTGTTGCTCCTTGTGGTCCTGGTGATCCTTGTGGACCTGCTGGACCTGTTGCTCCTGGAATTCCTGCTGGACCTGCTGAACCTGTAGGGCCTACTGGACCTGGGATTCCTTGTGGACCTGTTGCTCCTGGTGATCCTGGTGTTCCTGCTGGGCCTGTTGCTCCTGCTGGTCCCGTTGCTCCTGCTGGGCCTGTTGCTCCTGCTGGGCCTGCTGGGCCTCCTGAAGGACCTGTTGCTCCCGCTGGGCCTGTCGCTCCTGTTGCTCCTGTTGCTCCTGCAGTACCCGGTGTTCCTGCTGGACCCATTGGACCCATTGGACCCATTGGACCCATTGGACCTCTTGGTCCTCTGTCTCCATCTTCCCCTTCTTTTCCTCGTTTACCTCTTTCTCCACGAGGACCTTGTTTACCTTCAGGACCGCGTGGACCTGTTGCTCCTGTTGGACCTGTTGGACCCATTACTGGTCTTGGAAGGAATGAAGAAATTTGTTGTAATAACTCTGATTGATCTGTGCTTTGTCTAGTATCTGGTTGATTTGGTTCTTCTGATGGTTGTTGTGGTAGTGGTGGAATTGGTGGTAGTGGCAAAAAAATACACCTCTCAAAAAAATTTTAATTGTACAATTTATTGTATAAAAAAAGGACAAATTGGTTCATTATTATCAAAAAAATGAGTCAAAAAACATGTACAAATTAATCATTATTTTAAAATAATAATTCCATCCTTAAATATTTTTTTATACACATTGGTCCACTAATAAAAAAGAATAAATATCTAATTGAAAAATTAAGCTTCTACCACAACTCCAAACTCCAATATAAAAAGTCAGTGTAATTGAAACTTATAAATATTTTCAAACACAATTTATATTTGCCCAAACGTCTTAAAAGCTTGTCTCATAAAATAATAAGAATAATATTAGGTGGTGAAATTATTGGGGAAAGAAGATAAATGTAAGAAATGTGATCACGAACATGATGATGATTGCAAATGTAAAAACAAATGCAGAAAATGTAAACATAAAAATTGCAAGTGTAAATGCAATTGCAGAAAATGTGATCACCATCATGATGATTGTAGATGTCATGATAGATGTAAAAAATGTAATCACGACCATGATGATTGTAGATGTCATGATAAATGTAAAAAATGTAATCACGACCATGATGATTGCAGATGTCATGATGATAGATGTCATGATTGTGGAAAAAGAAATTGCGGATGCAACGTAAAGCAAAATGTAAACGTTTGTGTTAATGTAGAAAATACTGGAGCTACAGGAACTGGACCGGTCGGACCAACAGGAGCAGCTGGCGCTACTGGAGCTACCGGCGCTACCGGCGCTACTGGCGCTACCGGCGCTACTGGCGCTACTGGCGCTACTGGCGCTACTGGCGCTACTGGCGCTACTGGTCCTACTGGTCCTACTGGCGCTACTGGTCCTACTGGTCCTACTGGTCCTACTGGTCCTACTGGTCCTACTGGTCCTACTGGTCCTACCGGTGCTACTGGTCCTACTGGTCCTACCGGTGCTACTGGTCCTACTGGCGCTACTGGTCCTACCGGTGCTACTGGTCCTACTGGTCCTACTGGCGCTACTGGTCCTACTGGTCCTACCGGTGCTACTGGTCCTACTGGTCCTACTGGTCCTACTGGTCCTACTGGTCCTACTGGCGCTACTGGTCCTACTGGTCCTACCGGTGCTACTGGTCCTACTGGTCCTACTGGTCCTACTGGTGAACGTGGTGCTACTGGCGCTACTGGTGCTACTGGTCCTACCGGTGCTACTGGAGCTACTGGACCAAGGGGAGCAACGGGCAATTGCGATTGTAATCCTCAGTATGCAAGTTTTTATAATACTAATTCTCAAGGTAATATACCAACAAATACACCTGTATCCTTTAATAATGTGGGACTTAATTCTGGAGATTTCGCCCTTATTGGAGGAGATACAATTACAGTAATGAATACCGGAGATTATTTAATTAACTACAGTGTGATTTTTAGAAATATGGGTGGTACAGGCACACAACCAGTTGAAGGAGCTTATGCAATATTCAGTGGCTTTACTCCAATATTTACCATGGTTCAAGGCAGCGAATTTGGAACTGGTGTAGATCTTCCTAATAGTCCAATGACAAATTTACAAATTAATGGCGAGGTTATGGTCCATTTCACAGCTGGTGAACAATTCCAACTTAGAAATATCGGTGCTACTCCAGACCATTTAGCAAACAGTGTTGATGGTGCAAGTGTAAATAGTGCTGCACTAAACATCGTTAGACTAGATATTTAGTGATTCAATAAGAGTATGATTATTCATATTAACTTAAATATCTGATTAAATACCCTTCAATAGTAGACAGTAAAAAGCTATATCAGTCTACTTTGAAGGGTTTTTCATTTATAGTATTTGATATATCAAAAGTATCACTAATAAAAAGAGTGACTAGCGCCTGCAGTACAAAAAAACCAAATTCTCTAAAAAAGAATTTGGTTTTTTTCAATTTCAATTATGATATTGCCCTAATTAATTTTTTACCCACGTAATTGAGCATTATGTGTTTCTTCTACAGCTTTTAAAACTTTTGAATGAGCTTTAGTTACTTCTTCATCCGTTAAAGTGCGTTCTGGATCGAAATATGTTAATGAGAAGGCAACTGATTTTTTACCAGCTTCTATCTTATCACCTTCGTATAAATCAAAGATTGTAGCATCCTTTAGAAGTCTTCCACCAGTTGAACGAATTGTAGATAGAATATCACCAGCAAATACTTTTGAATCAACTACTAATGCCATATCTCGGTTCATTGATGGGAAACGAGGAATTGCATTGTATAAAATATCATCAAATTCAGTATTTAATAGCTTTTCAAGAGATAATTGGAATACATATGTTTCTTTAATATCCCATTCTTTTTGAGTAACAGGATGAACTTGACCGATAAAACCAATTTCTTCTCCGTTTAATAAAATACTTGCTGTACGTCCTGGGTGTAATTCTTCTTTCTTAGCAGCAAGATAAGTTATTTTATTTGATAAACCTAATTCATTAAATAAACCGTCTAAAATACCTTTTACAACATAGAAATCAACAGCTTTTTTCTCGCCTTGCCAAGCATGTTGCAACCATAAACCAGTTAATGCTCCTGCTAAATATTCTTCTTCATGTGGAAGCTCGCTCTTTTCCTTTGTTAAGAATACAGAGCCTGTTTCGAATAGTTGAACATTTTCTTCTTTACGAGCAACATTATATGCAATCGCATCTAATAAATGTGGTACTAAACTGAAACGTAACTCACTGCGTTCTTCACTCATAGGTAAAGCTAAACGTACAGGTTCTGCATCTACTGTTTCTAGTGCAAAGCGTTTAACTTTATTATTGCTTGTTAGTGAATACGTAACAGCTTCATAAAGACCTGCATGCTGTAAATACTGACGAATTTTTCTACGTTTTGCTTGGTAAGGTGTTAATTGTCCACGACTAGCAACACCTGTTGGTAAAGTAGCCGGAATATGATCATAGCCATATAGTCTTCCTACTTCTTCAACTAAATCTTCTTCTATTGAAAGATCACCACGACGACTTGGTACAGTAACTGTAAATACTTCACCGTTCCCGGTAGCTTCTAATCTTAAGCGACGGAAAATATCTTTAACTGTCTCAGCATCAATTGATGTACCAAGTACGCCATTAATCTTACTTACAGAAACTGAAACTTTTTTAACATCTTCAACTAAATTGTCGGCAATTACAGTACCTTCTACAATTGTTCCACCAGCTAGTTCAACCATTAACTGAGCAGCACGTTCAGAAGCAGGGAACGTACGAGAAGCATCAATACCTTTTTCAAAACGAGCACTTGAATCACTACGTAAGCCTAGGTCTTTTGAAGTTTGGCGAACACTTTGACCTCTGAAAACAGCTGATTCAATTAAAACGTCTACAGTTTCAACATCAACCTCAGTACTTTGACCACCCATTACACCTGCAACTGCTACTGCTTCTTTCTCAGTTGCGATGACTAAATTATGTGGCTGTAATGTGCGCTCTTCACCATCAAGCGTAACGATCTTTTCGTTTTCTTTCGCATGACGAACGATAATTTGATTACTATTTAATTTATTAAAATCAAACGCGTGTAATGGCTGACCATACTCAATTAAAATATAGTTCGTAATATCAACTACATTATTAATCGGACGAATACCAGCACTCATTAAACGAGCTTGCATCCATAACGGAGAAGGACCAATTTTTACACCTTTCACTAATTTAGCACTATAATAAGGTGCATCTTCTTTAGATTCAATTGAAACTGAAACATAATCAGCATTTGAAGCTGAGTCAGCGTTAATAGCTGGAAGTTTCACATCACGATCTAAAATTGCAGCTACTTCATAAGCAACACCAATCATATTTAAGCAATCAGCACGGTTTGGTGTTAATCCAAGTTCTAATACTGCATCATCACGATAAAGTACGTCTAATGCATCTGCTCCTACTTCAGCATCACTTGGTAAAACAAAAATGCCATTTGAGAATTCTTTTGCAACTACTTTGCCTTCGATTCCTAACTCTTGAAGAGAGCAAATCATTCCTTCAGAAACTTCTCCACGTAATTTTGCTTTTTTAATTTTGAAATTCCCCGGTAAAACTGCGCCTACTTTTGCGACAATCACTTTTTGACCTTTAGCAACATTCGGTGCGCCACAAATAATTTGTACTGGTTGTTCTTCTCCAACATCAACAGTACATTTTGATAATTTATCTGCCTCTGGATGTTGTTCACGTTCCATTACATAACCAACAACAACATTTTTAATTCCTTCTGAAAGATGATTAACACCTTCAACTTCAATACCTGCTTTTGTTATTAATTTTGCAAGCTCGTCTGGTGTAACACCACTTAAATCAACGTATTCTTGTAACCATTTTGTTGATACAAACATGTTTAGTCCCCTCCTACCTTACATTTGTTGGAATTGCTTTAAGAATCTTATATCGTTCGTATAGAAATGACGAATATCATCAATACCATATTTTAATAATGCAATACGTTCTGGACCCATACCAAAAGCAAATCCTTGAACTTCTTTCGGATTATATCCTGCCATCTCAAGTACGTTCGGATGTACCATTCCCGCACCTAAAATCTCAATCCATCCTGTGTGCTTACACATGTTACAGCCTTTGCCTCCACATTTCATACAAGAAATATCCATTTCTACTGAAGGCTCAGTGAATGGGAAGAAGCTTGGGCGTAAGCGAATTTCACGATCTTCACCAAACATTTTTTTCGCAAAAAGTTGTAAAGTACCTTTTAAGTCACTCATTGAAATGTTTTCGCCAATTACAAGACCTTCAATTTGCATAAATTGATGAGAGTGTGTAGCATCATCGTCATCACGGCGATAAACTTTACCTGGACAAATTATTTTAATTGGTCCTTTTTCCACGTTTGCTTCCATTGTTCTAGCTTGAACAGGTGAAGTATGAGTTCTCATTAATGTTTCTTCAGAAATATAGAATGAATCTTGCATATCACGTGCTGGATGACCTTTAGGTAAATTTAATGCTTCGAAATTATAATAGTCTTTTTCTACTTCTGGACCTTCTGCGATTTCATATCCCATTCCAATAAATAAATCTTCAATTTCTTGAATTACCGCTCTTAATGGATGAGCTCCACCTGCATGAACTGGTCTTCCTGGAAGTGTTACGTCAATTGATTCACTTTCTAATTTTTCATTAATTGCATTTTGTTCTAATACAACTTGTTTTGCTTCAAGTTTTTCTTGGATTGCCGCACGTACTTCATTAGCAACAGCTCCCATTTTTGGGCGCTCTTCAGGAGTTAAATCCTTCATTGCTTTCATTGCCTCAGTAATCGGACCTTTTTTTCCTAGATAGGCAATTCTTATTTCATTTAATGCTTTTAAATCTGTTGCTTCTTCTATTTGCTTAATCGCTTCTGATTGTAAAGAAACTAAACGCTCTTGCATGAATAATCCTCCTATTCAAATTCATAAATTTAAACATAAAAAAAACCTCGCTCCCAAAAAAGGGACGAGGATTGATCGCGGTACCACCCTAATTAACAGTTATTATGTTACAGAAACTAACTGCTCACTTCATTCATATAACGATCTACTTAGATAGACCGAGTCGCCTTTACATTCTAAAATGGTCCCGGCGCTAGCTCAAGAGGTGAATTCAATTTGGTCTACTATAAAAGTGCTTACAGTCTACGGCACCTTTTCCCTAAATAGAGATTCAAATTTACTATTCTCTGTCAAAGCTTTTTATGTATTAAATTTTTCTTAATTAATTATATTGATTTTTTTCAATTAATGCAACTGCTCAACATAATTATTTACTAAATGATTTGAATCATTTTTATTGGCCTAGAAAGCTCATATTTAGGCTTCTATTATTTTTCACAGGCTATACATTAGAATCCCAGCTGCGATACCAACGTTTAATGATTCCGCTTTCCCATAAATCGGTATATATAGATTTTCATCTGTTAATGAAAGTAATGTTGAATTTACACCTTTACCTTCATTTCCTACAATAATGGCAAAACGATTTGTAACGCTTACTTCATTAAATGGTTTTGCATTTTGTAGTGATGTTCCATAAACAGTTATTCCTTTATCTTTCAAATTAGAAACTGCCTCAGCTAAATCACCACGTACTATTGGTAAATGGAATAATGATCCTTGGGTGGATCGAATTGTTTTAGCATTATATAGGTCACTTGTACCCGTACCTAAAATAACCCCATCAAAACCAGCAGCATCCGCTGTTCGAATCATTGTTCCAACATTCCCTGGGTCTTGAACCTCATCAATTAATAATAATTTTGACACTTTCTCAAAATCAATTCTTACAAAAGAAAATTCAATAATTGCAAAAATACCTTGAGAAGTTTCTGTTTCGCTTAATTCCTTGCTAACCTCTTTAGATATATACGTAATTTCAAATGACCCTGTGGAAAAATTAGAAGGTAAGTCAATATCTTCACTAATTAATAAATGAAGAATTGGCGCATCATGCTTAATTGCCTCCTCGACTAAATGAAAACCTTCTACGATATATTGTTTAGCTTTATCTCTTCCTTTTTTTGTATGTAGCTTTTTCCAAGCCTTTACAGAATTATTTTGTATGGAATCAATTTGTTTCATAAGTTTCCTTTACCTTTCATCGTATCTCACATGAGTTTATCATACATAAAATCGTTTCCGTTTACAAATACTACATAAAGCTTAATATGAAAGGAGAATCCAAATGAATTTTAATATTCGCGGAGCAGTTCTTCACAATATTTCAGGTAATAAAAGTGATCAATTAGAAGCAACAATTGTAGATGCTATTCAAAGTGGCGAGGAAAAAGTATTACCAGGTTTAGGTGTACTTCTCGAAGTTTTTTGGAATCACGCTTCAGAAAATCAAAAGCATGAACTACTTACAGTTTTAGAAAACGGAGTAAGTCAGTAATCTAATCTGTTAAAAACATAGAAAAGGACTAACTTAAGTTATTAACTTTTCGTTAGTCCTTTTAATTTGATTATTTCGTTTTATCTTTTAAATCATCGATCGAATTAATTTTCATATATTCTGGTACGACTAATCCTAATTTTGTCCCTTTTAAATTTGGTCCAAGATCAACCAATTGTTTTTTGTACTCATTCATGTAATCTTTATGAGTTGTCGGAAGCCAAGCTGCGACCATTGCATCTGCACTTCCATCCGCAATACCTGCAAACATCGGTCCTGCTTCAATTTGTTTCAATGTTACGTCATAGCCTTGTTTTTCAAGTACTTTTCCAATCACATTTGTACTGGCAACTTCAGATTCCCATGAAACATAAACGAGACTAATTTTTTCACCATTTCCTTTTGAAGCATCTTTCGTCCAACTGTTTACTTGATTGTGATGCTTTTTGATCCATTTCTCTGCTGCTTTCTCTGGTTTCATACCATTTTGAATATTACTCATTACTTCTTCCATATCAGATGGTTTCCAAGAGAAGTTATCTAATATACTGTACGCACCAGGAATGTCTTCTTTTAATCCTTTTCTGACTACTGTATGAATTGATTCATCCTTACCAAATGACCCTTTTGGATCTTCTAAATACTTTAACTTATATTTCGAAAACATCCAGTGTGGCGTCCATCCTGTAACGATAATTGGTTCTTTATTTTCATATGCCTTTTTCAATTCGGCAGTCATCGCTGCAGAAGAACCCTCTTTTAATGTCCAATCCTTTAAGTCATAATCCTTCATTGCTTTTTCTGTTGCTTTCATTAACCCAGCTCCTGGATCAATTCCGGTAATCTCATAATTAACTGCGGCACCTATTTTATTTGAAGACGTTTTTTGATTTTTACTACCTGTAAATGCAACTGAAATAGCGGAAATACAAAAGATTAATGCAATAAATCCATAAACATATTTTTTAGCAAATCTTTTCTCGTATGCAGGTTGACGAAGGTTTTGAGAAATTCGATCAAGAATAATTGCAACGATAACAATTGAAATTCCTGCCTCGAAGCCCTCACCTACTTTAATCTGAGTTACAGCACGATAAACTTCTGCACCTAATCCTGGAGCACCTACTAGTGACGAAATAACTACCATCGATAATGCAAGCATAATGCTTTGATTTATACCTGCTAAAATTGTAGGTGCAGCTAAAGGTAGCTGTACTTTAAAGAGTCTTTGCCACGTAGTTGATCCAAAAGCATTAGATGCCTCTATTAAATCATTTGGAACCTCTCGTATACCTAAATTCGTTAACCGTATTGTTGGTGGAATTGCAAAAATAACAGAAGCTAAAATACCAGGAACTACACCAATCCCGAAAAATAGAATTGCTGGAATTAAATAGACAAACGCTGGCATTGTTTGCATAAAGTCTAGTATTGGTGTAATCACTTGTTTCACTCGATCGTTTTGCGACGTCCAAATCCCTAAAGGAATTCCGATTACTACCGTAATAACGATTGATGATAAGATCAATGCTAATGAATCAACTGTAGCATCCCAAAGTCCAAGATTATCGATTAATAACAAGCCAAGTAACGTAAACAGACCAACTGTCCACCTACTTGTATAAAAAGCAAGTAATGAAATTAATATTATTAGAATAATAGATGGGCCAAGTCCTAAAACTTTAACAAGGTTATTTAAAAGGGTTTCTGTGATGTTAGTTATTGCGCCAAATAGAGGATGGAAGGTTTTAATAATGATATCGACAATTTTATCAATCCATTCTGCTAATGGAATTTTTGGAATACCCATATGTTTAACCTCCCTTTATATTTAAATCGTCTGTTTTACCCGCTAACGCACCGATTACTGCTCCACGGATAATGACACCTTTTAATCGATCATTTTTATCTAAAACTGCTAATGGTAGTACAGAAGTTGCAAGTGCTCCAATTACATCAGTTAATAAAGTATCTTCATAAACTGACACAATTTCCTTCTGCATAGCTTCCTCTACCGATTTATTTTTAATAAGAGCATTTGAAGCATCATCGGCAGTAATTGCTCCAAGTAGCTTTTGTCTACGATCAACCACAAATATACTTGAATATCCTTGGTCTCTCATTACTTGTAAAGCTACACGTGGTCCACGGTCAGGCGTAATTCTTTCAGCACGCTTCTGCACATGAGCCGCAGTTAATACTTTTGATAGGTCTACATCTTCTACAAATCGTTCAACATATTCATTGGCTGGATTTACCATAATCTCCTCAGGAGAACCAATCTGCATTATGTTACCATCTTTCATAAGGGCAATTCTGTCGCCGATTCGCAGGGCCTCATCAAGGTCATGAGTTATAAATATAATCGTTTTTTTCATTGTCTCTTGCAGTTCCAATAATTCGTCCTGCATATCTTTACGTATTAATGGATCGAGCGCACTAAATGCTTCATCCATTAATAAAATATCCGTGTCACTTGTTAGTGCCCTTGCAAGGCCAACACGTTGTTGCATACCACCACTTAATTGTGATGGGAACTGATGCTCATAACCTTTTAAGCCAACTATTTCTAATGACTTCAAAGCTTTTTCAGTTCTTTCTTCCTGTGAAATATTTTGTATTTCTAAACCATATTCTGTATTTTCAAGAATTGTCTTGTGCGGGAACAAAGCAAAATTTTGAAAAACCATACTAATTTTTTTACGACGAACATCTCTTAACTGCTGAGGATTCATTTTTACAATGTCCTCTTCGTCAATCAAGATTTGTCCAGTAGTTGGTTCAATTAATCGATTGAGCATTCGAATCAAAGTAGATTTACCACTACCTGACAGTCCCATTACAACAAAAATTTCACCCGGGAATATTTCAAAGCTTGCATTATTTACCCCGATTGTTGAGTTTGTCTGCTCTAATATTTGCTTTTTTGAATATCCCTTTTCTAGTAACTTTATGGCGTTCTTTGGAGATTTACCGAAAACCTTTGTTACGTTTTTCACTTTAACTTTTGCTTTCATTAACTCACCTCAAAACCTTTTATTTATTCTGCTTCTCCATATTTTAAATAAGGATTCTCCCAATAAAAAAAAATCAGCCAAGTACTAATTAAGTCTTGGCTCCTTAAGAAACTCCATTTACAAAATTGGAGTCTAAATTTTATTTATTAGCTATAAAAATTCCGTAAGAAACCATTTTTCAAACTCTATTTCCGAGTATCCTTATTTGAAAAGCGTGCATTCATGATAACAATAAGATATGACAAAACTATTTCAATCTAGTTATAGGAATAATACAATTTGTTTCAGTTCGATAACGTTGAGGACAGAAAAAGTGGGAAAATTAGGTTGTGCACACAAGTAGAAGAAGCGAAAAAACCTTAATAAATTAAGGTTTTTCGGAGATTATGAAAATTACTTACTCTAGTAAGAATCATGAGGAAGTAAATATAAAAGATGGTGTAATTTAGTTACTCATAAGAGCTTCATGAGGTATTATAATTGCATAATTTTGGTATTTAGTTTCTCATAAGGGCTTCATGAGGTACTATAACTACATAACTCTGGTATTTAGTTCCTCATAAGGGCTTCATGAGGCACTAAAACTGCTAAGTCTGTTAATTTAGTTCCTCATAAGAGCTTCATGCGGTACTTTTACTGCTTAATCTTTTAATTTAGTTCCTCATAAATGGCTCATCAGTTACCCAAAAATTAGCTGTTGAACAAAACTTACTCATATCGGTTAATTTCAATTTAAAACTACAAAAAAATCCCTCAATAAAAGAGGGATTGATTTTTCTTAGTTATAAGTTAAACGCTCTACTGTATCGCGATCTAATCGTTTGATTACTTCTACGATTAATTTAACTGTATTTTCATAGTCATCACGATGAAGGATACCAGAATGAGAATGAATATATCTCGTTGGAATTGTGATTGCTAATGCTGGAACACCTTTCATAGTAAGATGCATTGAGCCAGCGTCAGTTCCTCCGCCAGGCATTGATTCATATTGATATGGAATTCCAATTTCATCTGCTACATTTACTACAAATTCACGTAAATCTTTATGAGACACCATTGATGCATCATATAAAACGATTTGTGGGCCTTTGCCTAATTTACCTTGTGCTTCTCTTTCAGATACACCTGGCATGTCACCTGCAACGCCTACATCTAATGCAAAACCGATATCTGGTTCAATTTTATATGTAGATGTTTTTGCACCACGAAGTCCTACTTCTTCTTGTACTGTTCCAACTCCAAATACAATATTTGGATGTGCTTGGCCTTGTAATTGTTCTAAAACGTCAATTGCAATAGCACAACCGATACGGTTATCCCATGCTTTTGCTAATAATAATTTTTCGTTTTTCATCGTTTGGAATTCAAAATGTGGAACAACTTGATCTCCAGGACGAACCCCAAATTCTAATGCTTCTTCTTTGCTTGAAGCACCGATATCAATAAACATATCCTTAATGTCTACTACTTTTCTTCTTGCTTCGGCACTCATAATATGAGGCGGTTTCGAACCAATAATACCTGTAATATTACCTTCTTTTGTTGAAATGGTAACACGCTGTGCAAGCATTACTTGCGACCACCAGCCACCAATTGTTTGAAAACGTAAAAATCCTTTGTCATCAATTTGTGTAACCATAAATCCAACTTCATCAAGATGTCCAGCAACTTCAATTCTTGGACCATTTGGGTCTCCGGTTTTAACTGCTATTAAGCTTCCTAAATTATCAGTTACAACCTCATCAGCAAGTGGTGTAATATATTTTCTCATTACTTCACGTGGTTCATGTTCAAATCCCGCTACACCGTTTGCATCCGTTAGTTCTTTTAACATTTGTAACTTTGCATCTAAAGTAGACAAACTCATCCATCCTTTTTTTAATTAAGATTATGTACATATAACATTATACAATTTGGGATTCCTTTTGACAAAATTTTTAGATAGTTCTTCAGCCCTCGTATTAAAACATATAAATTTTATATTAATTTTCTTCAAATTATTTGTGGGGTATAATAATGAAGCTTATAAATTATTACTAGCTTTTAAATTAACTATCTGGAGATTAATATGATAACAACTTCCGCTTTATATAAAGAAGCATTTTCATTTATATCACAATGCTATAAGGAACTCGATAAATTCGATCAAATAGAAAAACGATTAAAAAGTATCGAAACTGAAATTCGAGATACAGGTTCTTACACTCATACTTATGAGGAATTAGAGCACGGTGCAAAAATGGCTTGGCGCAATAGTAACCGCTGTATCGGTAGACTATTTTGGGATAAGCTTCATGTTTTAGATGCTCGCCATATTAACGATGATAAAAGTATACAGCACGAAATATTGCATCATATAAGCTATGCTACGAATTCAGGTAAGATACTACCTACAATTACAATTTTCAAACCAAATCTAGAATCAAATAATTCTCTTAAAATCCATAATCACCAGCTGATACGATATGCTGGCTACGAAACAGAAAATGGAATAATTGGAGACCCAAAATCGATTGAGTTTACAAAGGAATGTGAGTGTCTTGGTTGGCAAGGAAATCGTACTAACTTCGATATTTTGCCCATTGTTTATTCCTTAGACAATCATGAACCAAACTATTTTACGATCCCAAATGAAATCGTACTCGAAGTACCGATCGAACATCCTGAATATGATTTTTCCCCTCTAAATACTAAATGGTATGCTGTTCCGATGATATCTGATATGACTTTGGAGATTGGTGGTATATCTTATAGTGCTGCCCCATTTAATGGATGGTATATGGGAACTGAAATCGGTGCTCGAAATTTTGCGGATGAATTTCGCTTTAATCTGTTGCCTAAAGTAGCAAAAATTATCGGTCAAGATACAAAAAGAAACAGTACCCTTTGGAAAGATCGTGCACTAGTGGAATTAAATATTGCTGTTTTATATTCATATAAAAAAAATGGTGTAAGTATTGTTGATCATCATTCTGCTGCACAGCAATTTCTCCAATTTGAAAAACAAGAAGAATTATGTGGCCGTGAGTTAACAGGTAATTGGAAGTGGTTAATTCCGCCTATGTCGCCTGCTTCAACTCATATATTTCATAATCGATACGATGATACAATCGTTAAGCCAAATTTCTTTCCAAGAAAATCATTGTAACTAGTTATAACCTTAATGAACTGACAAATTTGTAGTTAATTCATTAAGGTTTTTTCTATTATTTGATACAATATTAAGTATCAACATAATTTTCTAAAAATTATTAAAGGAGTAATTCAATGATTTTATTTCAAAATGACAATATTACTGTATTTCAAAGTGCATTATTTCAAACAAACTCAACCGTTGTAACAACCGACGATTGTATCATTATTGTGGATCCAACTTGGTTACCTCATGAAATAAATGAGATAAAGGGATTTGTTGAATCAATAAAAAATGAACGACCAATTTATTTATACTTTACACATGGAGATTTTGATCACATTATAGGTTATTATGCATTTCCTAATGCAAAGACTATTGGGAGCGAAAATTTACATATCCATCCTGAAAAAGATAGTAAACTTTCAAAAATTCGTCAATTTTACAATGATAATTATATTAATCATGACCAGCCAATACAATTTCCAAAAATTGATTTAATTATTAGTGAAGATGGTCAGGAAATTAAAATCGAACAAACAACATTAAGATTTTATCATTCTCCTGGGCATACTAAAGATGGTTTATTTCTTTATATTGAAAAGTTAGGAATATGGGTTACAGGGGATTATTTATCTGATTTTGAACTTCCTATTGTTTTTGATAGTGTAAAAAGTTATTACAATACTTTAGATAAAGCAGAAGAACTAATCAATAAGTTTGAATTCTCATTACTAGTTCCAGGCCACGGTCAAGTTACATCAAATAAAGAAGAGATTCTTACTCGAGTTGAGCTAAGTAGAAATTACTTAAAAAGACTTCAAAAAGCTGTACAGAATAATAATGAGGCAGAAATAAATTCATTAGAAAAAGAGTTTTCATTTCCATCTGGGTTCACAAAATATTGTCATGAATCAAACGTTAATAACATGAAGAAAGAATATAGCTTCGTTTAATTCAAATAAAGAAAACTTGCCGATTGGCAAGCCTAAAGGCGAAGACAGAGGTTTAGTTGCACTTATACTTTATTCCTAAAATTGGATACCACGTCGAATTAACTTCCTCGTTGCCAATTTATACTTTAAAGTGAAAAAAAATCCTTAACAAATGTTAAGGATTTTTTAAACGAATTATTTTAAGTTAGCTTTTGCAGCGTTTGCTAATTCAGCAAATGCTTTTTCGTCAGCAACAGCTAGGTCAGCTAACATTTTACGGTTAACTTCGATACCTGCTAATTTTAATCCGTGCATTAAACGGCTGTAAGAAAGTCCGTTCATACGAGCAGCCGCGTTGATACGAGTGATCCATAATTTACGGAAATCACGTTTCTTTTGACGACGGTCACGGTAAGCATACATTAATGATTTCATAACTTGTTGGTTTGCAACTTTGAATAATGTATGTTTAGAACCGTAATAACCTTTTGCTAATTTAATAACCTTTTTACGACGAGCGCGTGTAACTGTACCGCCTTTAACTCTTGGCATATTGTTTCCCTCCTAGATATCTATCTAATACGTTTATCGTTCTTATTTCATGTTTGTAAGCATAAAGCGGATACGTTTGAAATCGCCTTTGCTTACTAATGAAGCTTTACGTAATTTACGTTTTGCTTTTGTAGATTTGTTAGCGAATAAGTGGCTTGTGTAAGCACGACCACGTTTTAATTTACCTGATCCAGTCTTTTTAAAACGTTTTGCTGAACCACGGTGAGTTTTCATTTTAGGCATATCGTGTTTCCTCCTCAAAAATAAATTACTTTTCGTTTTTAGGTGCTAAGACTAAGAACATACTACGACCGTCCATTTTTGGGTGTGACTCAACAGTTGCAACTTCTGCACAAGCAGTTGAGAAACGATCAAGTACTCGTTGTCCAATTTCCTTATGCGTAATAGCGCGTCCTTTGAAACGAATAGACGCTTTAACTTTATCGCCTTTTTCTAAGAACTTAATTGCATTACGAAGCTTTGTGTTAAAGTCATGTTCATCAATTGTAGGACTTAAACGAACTTCTTTCATGCTAATAATTTTTTGGTTTTTACGGCTCTCTTTGTCTTTCTTTTGTTGCTCGAAACGGAACTTTCCGTAGTCCATAATACGACATACAGGTGGTTTAGCCGTTGGTGCTACCATCACTAGATCAAGGTTAACATTCGAAGCTAACTCAAGAGCCTCTTGTTTTGTCTTGATTCCAAGTTGATCTCCGTTAGGACCAATTAATCGAACTTCACGAGCACGAATTCCATCGTTTACCATCATGTCTTTGCTAATAGTAAAACACCTCCAAGGTATTGTAAGAATGATCTTAATTTGTATCGTTGAAGCAATCATACCCAACAAAAAAGTGTGGGTATATAAATACACCCACACTGACAGTATCAAAGTAATTAATGATTCTGTTACCTGATAACAGCGTCTTGCGTCATCCAGGTGAGAAGCGGGTGCTTCTTCTTCAACAAATAAGTATTCTTTTCTTTCGTTACTATAACATAGCGACATGATGTTGTCAATATTCGTATGCTTTGTTCGCAACGAAATTTATTATATCAAAGAAACTTATTTATGACAATGCTTTTTTATATTATAAATTTTCATTTCAATTTTTCCTGTGAAAACTCTTGTAATGTATGTATTAGGACTCGTTCTTGAAAGATATTTTGAAGTGTAATGATTAATGAAATATCGACTGATGAAGTGTATAAATGAATTCTTTTAGGTGCAATTGCCGTTAAAGGCAAAATTAATTCGTTATCAATATACTCTCTATTTTCTACCTGTTTGCTATATTCTTTTAATACGTCTTTAGTAAGTGGTAAAAACAAATGATCATATACGCTAAAATTCCCGTCAAACACTATATGCACATGTGGAATAAGCGCATCCGTTTTAAGTACCTGCTGTCTTAGATTCTCAATAAGATTCTGGTATTCGTTTTCTAATTTGTACTCATCTATTGCAATTTCACAAACATAAGCTAGCTGCTTATAATATTCCTTCAAACGAAATGTAATAAATGAATCGAAACTAAAATTTACTCCATCTTTTAAATACTCAGAAAGTGCATATGAAACTAAATTTTTACTTCTACGAATTTTTTTCTGGTTTGGTATGCTTCTTCTAGTTCCTCTTAATAACGATTGTGCGATCGGTATGATTTGACTTTGCTCGTCTTCCTCATAGAAAAAAGATGTATGTAAAATGGATTGAATCCACTTATCTTCTTTTTGAAGTAAAATAAATTGTACTAGTGTCGGAACTAAAATACTTTTTATTAAATCTTCAGTGTTTTGAGGAAATGTGATTAAAATTGTATTGACTTTGTGTCTTCTTAAAATGTATGGTCTCGATTGCTTTTTTAAACGTTTTTGTAATCGCTCGTAGACATAAGCTGCGTCAATGGGTTCATTGAAAAAAATCTCAATCACCCTGTTCCCCCCTTTCTAGCACCACCTAGTCCTATATATATTAAAGAAATAATTAAAAAATGACGCAAAATCACTTAGTAATTTGTGATTTTACGCCATTTTTTGATTTTTTTATGAATGTCTTAAATTTGAACCAGAAATTTTAACAGGTTTAGCTAAAAACTTAACACGGTCTACAATACGTGCTGCTTTAACCCTTTCTTCTTCTCCACGTTGGGAATATGTTAAATGATGCTCTAATTGATTTAAATCAGCATTAGATGTAAAGAAGGTAGGCAATTTTTCTAGCATGCGGTATTGAAGAATTGTACCTAATATTTCATCCCTTGCCCAACTAGACATTTGCTCAGCACCAATATCATCTAACATAAGAACTTCCACTTTTTTTACGGCTTCAATTTTTTCCTCTAATGTGCCATCACTAATAGAGCTTTTTAGTTCGCGTAAAAATTCTGGTAAATAAACAAGCATTGATGTTATTTCTTCCTCTGCTAATTCATTTGCTATAGCCCCAAGAATAAACGTTTTTCCAACCCCAAATGGACCATGTAAATATAATCCTTGGGCCATTTTTCCTTTTTCATAGTTCATAATAAACTGTCTAGCAGCAGAAATTGCTTCAAAACGGCCAGGGTCTTCTAAAGACAAGTTTGACATAGAAGCTTGAAGAACATCCTTTGGTAAGTACATGCATTTTATCAATGACTCATGTTTTTTGCGTTTATCATTTTTCACACCGTTTGGACAACGATCATATTGAACATCGATGCGTTTTCCTTGAATAATCAAATGAGGATGATAACCATGCACCATATTTTTACACTCATTAAAAGATGGGCAATCTTCACAATTTACACTTTGTCCAATATACTCATATAGCTTAACTAGGCTACTATCAATCATTTGATCCGTAATTTCATTTTTATGCTCAGCTAAAAATGAAATGATTTTTGGGTGACTACGGACTTCTTGTCGCATTTTTTGGAATGTGTCCTGGAATTGTTTATTTTTCATTAATGCACTAAATGCGTTTTGAATAGGTTCCATTAGCGTCCTCCCATTTAACGTTTCTTTTTATTCTTAAACATTTCTAGTTCTTTTTCTAATCGTTTTCGTTCTTCATCTATCGAAGAATCATTTTGGTTATTGATTGTTGCCGGTGGACTCTGTGAATCATTCTGCTCATTCGTTTGAAGCCAATCAGGTACAATCTCAGTACGAATTGTTTTATTTCGCCTATTACTTGAACGAGTTTTTGCAGCAGTTGCACTCTGTTTTGTTTCTTCAAACTCTTTACGGGCAAGATCCATAGCCTGTTTAACTGTTGTTACACCTTTTCTCGCCCAATGACTTGCTATCTTAATTACGTAATTTCTAGAAAGCTTTTTATCTAAACGGATCATTACATAGTCAATTAACACATTTGCGACTCCAGGTAGAAGCTTTTGATCAATCATAATCTCTTCGATAATTTTCAAATCAGCTTCACTTGGTTCAGCTCCACCCGATATCTCCTTAAGGTACTGGCGAGGAGAAATTGTTTCGAAGCAATGAATTAATTTTTCTTCTTGAGTTGATGGCTGCTCATTGATCATTTGTCTATGCTGAATGGGCTGAACCTTTTCCACAATCGTAGGCAGAGCTTCATGATGTTGGAATTGATACCAGTCTCTTGCTTCAAGTCGAAGCGTCTCAATATTGATTTTATTATCTTCATTTAAAGAGCGCATAACAATTGTTTTCATTTGAATTGGATTTATTCCATATAAAAATGCAAGTTTTAAAATTGTTTCTTTTACTTCTGTAGTAAATGCTCTTTTCGGAACAAACGAATCTGAAAGTCCATCTAAAAATAAAGCATAGTCAAACTCTTCCATTTTGACAGATATTTTAATTGGCTGATTGTCTTGTAAAATTCTACGATCATTTGACGTAGAAAGATCGTTACTTTGCTGAATTTCATTTAATTGCTCAACTGTAATTGCTTGGAATACCGAATCAAATGAACGTGAAATCTCACGAAACCCTTCTTTCGAAAATGCCTGTCTACTAAAAAAGGTTTTAGTTCGTTGATATTGTGTTTTTCCAATTGTTTTAAACAGAAAGATATTTAGAATAGGGTCTTCGAAAAAAGAATGAGGATCTAGCGGAGATTGAAGCTCATATAGAAGCTTTTTTGTACTATTTTCAAATCCTTCATAAACTTTAAGTAAGCCGATTCCTTCAAGGATTAATCTTTGTTCATAAATTGATTTTAAATTACTTTTCATTCCAAGCATTAAAGAATGATGTGTTAACGTATTAGGATTAAGGTCCGTTTGTTCACATTCACTCCAAAGCGTCATATATAAACTTAAAGCTTGACTACCAATTATTGGTTGATACAACATCGTCAATACTTGCCTATGAAAATTATGTAAATACCCAGCTGCCATTACAGTATAAGGATCCGCAGGTAGAACATCCATCCAGTGTTGCTTATCAATAGACATTCAAACATTCCTTTCTTGTATCAAAAGAGCGAAGTATTATTCGTCTTTACCTCGCTCTTTGTTAATTAAATCTTTTAATTCATCAATGAATACATTAATATCTTTAAATTGACGATAAACTGAAGCAAAACGTACGTATGCAACTTCATCAACTTTAGATAAATGCTCCATGACCATTTCACCAAGAACTTCACTTGGAACTTCTGATGTGCCACTATTTTTCAGTTCTTTTTCAATGCTATGAATAATATCTTCTAGCTGAGATAAAGAGACAGGGCGTTTTTCACACGCTTTGATCAGTCCCCTTAACATCTTATCTTTACTAAATTCTTCACGAGCTCCCTCTTTTTTTACAACTAAAATAGGATTATCTTCAACTCGCTCAAAAGTTGTAAAACGATGCTGACATTCTTCACATTCACGTCTTCTTCTAATTGAACGACCTTCATCTACTGGTCTACTATCAAGTACTCTTGTCCCATTAAAGTTACACGTTGGACATCTCATCGTTATAGTTCAACTCCAAACATAAACGTATTATTATAACTCTATACTATAACAAATTCAAAATAAACTAAAGTTTATTTCTTAAAAGTCACAAAGCCTATTTTTCATCTTAATCAACAAATTTCCATTATTTTATATTAATGGAAATTTTTTTCACTATGTAAAGCTAGTTCATTCTCTAAAAAGAGTATTGAAAACTAGATTGTTTAAATAATTTGATTTCGCTCCATATATAACCTATGAGGCGTTTTGCCAAGCTTTTAAAACCATTTTAAAAACAAAAAAGAGAGATGAAAAATCACCTCTCTCAATTCTTTTTAGTTACCATTTACAACTTTTACATTATCAACTTGAATGGGACCCATTCCTCTTGGTAACTCAACGTTTTCGCGAGTATCAGCTTCTAAAGCTTCAGCGATAAAGTTTGCAGCTACATTCGGATCAATTCTATCACCGCAAGTGTAAACATCGATACTTGCATAACCATGCTCAGGAAAACTGTGAATAGTTAAGTGTGATTCTGAAATGATTACGACACCACTAACGCCATGAGGAGCGAACTTGTGAAAAGCAACTTCACGAACTTCTGCACCAGAGCGTAACGCAGCATCAACAAAAGTTTCCTCAATAAATTTCATATCATTTAATTTTTCTGTATTACAACCCCATAATTCTGAAATGACGTGACGACCCATAGTATCCATATTCATTTCCCCCTTAAAATAATTTGTCATGACTTCTATTGCGAAAGTATGATCAACTACCACGGGGGAAAGTTAGTCCAAAGAGGTCCTAACCCTTTAAGTAATTAGTTATACTTTTAGAAGTTCACGAAAGTTAGTATACTTTTTTTAAATTTGAATTGCAAGATAAATTTTATTTTTTTGTTATTTACTGAATTAATTGTGAAGAAAATAAGTCTAAAAGTGCGTAAATGTATGTATAGCAAGGAAACAAATGGACATGTATTTTAGAGGATAGATCGTTATCTCGTATTGTAAAGCGAGACTCCTTTAGTGGAAATCAATATTCTTCTTTATTAGATATTAAGTCACATATTCCAACTCAGTATAGTCATAAATTCACATTTCGTCTTAATATGTTATACAACTTCAAAAAGACTAACCAGATATACTAGTTAGCCTTTTTGTATTCGTTTACAATTTTTTATAAGTACAATATTTTAATTATTAAACAGTTTCAAGCTTTTTTATTTTAGATGCAACGATTGACACTAAGTCAACTACGCGTCTTGAGTAGCCCCACTCATTATCATACCAAGCTAATACTTTAACTTTTGTACCATCGATTACCATTGTAGAAAGAGAATCGATAATTGCAGAGTGTGTATTTGTATTAAAATCAATTGATACTAATGGTTCGTTACAATATTCGATAATTCCGTGTAATGAACCTTTAGAAGCCGTTTCAAATACTTCATTAATTTCTTCAACAGTTACTTCTCTCTTTAAGTCAACAACTAAGTCAACAAGTGATACGTTTGGAGTAGGAACACGTAAAGCCATACCATGTAACTTGCCATTTAAATGTGGAAGTACTTTAGATAATGCTTTTGCTGCACCTGTAGTTGTTGGAATAATTGATTGACTGCAAGCACGTGCACGACGTAAATCCTTATGTGGATTATCAATATTTTTTTGATCATTTGTAAATGAATGAACAGTTGTCATTAATCCATTAACAATACCAAATTGCTCATCTAATACTTTTACAACTGGCGCTAAACAGTTAGTTGTACAAGATGCGTTTGAAATAATATGATGATTTTCTAGGTCTAATTTATCATCATTTACACCAATTACTACTGTGATATCTTCATTTTTACCAGGTGCTGTTAAAATTACTTTTTGAGCTCCAGCAGTAATGTGCATTTTTGCTTTTTCAGCATCATTAAATTTTCCTGTTGCTTCAATTACTATATCAACATTAAGCTCGTTCCATGGAAGTAACTCAGGATTTCTTTCACTAATTAATTCCACACGCTTACCATCAACGATTAAATGATCTGCATTTGCAATTACTTCACCATCAAACTTGCCATGAACTGTATCATATTTAATTAAGTGCGCTAAAGTTTCAGAAGGATAACTTGCATTAATTGCAACGATATTATAATCTCCATTTTTAATTGCTTGACGGAAAACCATGCGTCCAATTCGACCAAATCCATTTATTGCTACATTTACCATAAGTAAACCCCCAATTAAGTTATACTGTTTATTATCTCCCTGCAATTAGTATAACACATAACTCGGATTTTGGTTAAACTATTTACATTATTTTATGAAATAATTTTATTTAATAGGTCTTTAACTTGTCTTTTTGTATCCTCAAGGTCACTATTGTTATTTATAACGTAGTCAGCTCGTGCTGCTTTTTCTTTAACTGGTATTTGAGATGCAATACGTAAAAGTGCATCCTCTTTCGATAAACCATTACGATTCATCAAACGCTTTAATTGATTTTCTTCCGACACTGTCACAACAATTACTTTTTCCACCAATTCAATTGAGTTACCCTCATATAAAAGAGGAATATCTAAAATAACAAGTGGTTCACCTTGTTTTATGTATCGATCAGCTTGTTCTTTCATTTCACGTCTGACTTCTGGGTGGACTATTTCATTAAGTTGTAAGCGCTTTTCTTTATTATTAAAAATAATACTTCCGAGAAATGGTCGATTAATTTCACCAGAATCTAAAAGAATCTCACTTCCGAAAGCTTCAACAATTTTTTTATATGCAGGTTGTCCTATTTCAACCACTTCTTTTGCAATTACGTCTGCATCAACAATTGGAATATTTAATTCCTTTAAGAAATTGGAAACTGTACTTTTTCCACTTGCAATGCTACCAGTTAGTCCAAAAATTTTACCCATCTATTATTCTCCTTACACTAGATAAAGAGGACCAAATGGAATAAAACCATTTGGATACACTCTTTCATTATTTTTATTACATCTTCAATAATCCAATTAATATTAAGAATACACCTGGTAAAAAGGTTAACTTTTGAAGCCATAATGTTTTCGATAACACATTTCCTAATTTCATACCAAATAATAAGAATAAAGCACTTGCAGTAGATGTTACGATTGCTGTCAATAGCGGAGAAAATCCAAGTAAAGATGCACCTATACCAGCCCCAAAGGCATCAAGTGAAAGTGCAAACCCAAGTAACATCGCTTCCAATCCATTAATACTACCTGAACGATCTATGTCTGCAGTTGTAGGCTTCTTTAAAATTTTTACGACTACACCTAAAATTTCAAATTCCCAGTCAATCCCTTTATCTTCTGTCTCATTCTTTTCTTCTATATTTGATCCTTTATTTGATCGGTAAAATTGAAAAAGTACCCATAATCCAATACATACAAGTACAAATCCTCCGATTCTTTTTGCTATTATTGGTGAAAAAAAGTCTGTAATTGCATGCCCAATCCCCATGGATGTCATTAATATGATCCCTGAACAAGATGCAATTGTAATGATTGATTTTAAAGGAATTTTTACTTTTCGAAGTCCATAAGTAAAACCAACACTGCAACTATCTAAGCTTAGTGCGCATGCTAGTAGTATTAATGATAGCATATTTACCATAAAAATAGGCTCCTCTCTTTCGTACTCTTGATATAGTATGAAAGAAAGGAACCTTATGTTAATTTTTTTTAGGCTGACAGACCGGGCAAAAAGAAGTACCTCTGCCGCCAACTTTTATTTTTTCGATCGGTTGGCCGCAATTATGGCACTCTAAACCCTTTCTGCCATATACTTTAATGATATCTTGAAAAGTTCCTATTTGCCCTTGTGAATTTACATAAGAACGAATTGTGCTTCCGCCTAAATCCACAGCCTCTTGTAAAGTTGCAGTAATGGATTCGGCAAGTATTTTTATTTGTTTAGGCTTTAATGATGATGCAGGTGTTTCCGGATGAATCTTAGCCCTAAACAAAACCTCATCAACATAAATATTGCCTAAACCGACTACTAATTCCTGATCTAATAAAACAACTTTAATTTTTCGGTTTGTATTTTTAAGCTTATTTCTTAAATAATCAGCAGTAAATTCATCGGAAAATGGCTCTGGACCTAATTTAGCAAGTGGTGGTCCCTCATTCTCCTCACCTTTATTAAACAAATGCATTGTGCCAAATTTACGAACATCCTGATACCGAAGTTCTGTTCCATCTTCAAATAGGAATCGAACGTGAGTATGAGGTGCTACAGGTTCTTCCGCTGGGAACACGCGAAATTTCCCTTCCATTCTTAAATGGGAAACAAGTGTAAAATCACTTAATTGAAATAGTAGAAACTTACCTCGACGATTAATACCTTCTACTGTTTGACCTTTTAGTAAAATCTGAAACTCATCTACTTCATTAGGTTTCTTTATTATTTTTCCCCATGAAACGATTACTGTTGAGATTGTTTTCCCAACAATTAAATCCAGTAAAGTTCGTCTGACCGTTTCAACTTCTGGTAATTCAGGCATATAAAGTCATCCTATCTATTTATTTTGCTTCAAACCAAGAATCTCCAAAATTATAATCAACCTTTAATGGCACTACTAGCTCGACTGCATGTTCCATTACTTCTGGTACGATTTTTTCTAACATTGCTAATTCTTCTTTTGGAGCTTCTAATATTAATTCATCATGTACTTGTAAAATTAATTTTGCCTGAAGTTTTTCTGTTTTAAGACGCTCATCTAATAAAATCATAGCCTTTTTAATAATATCTGCAGCACTACCTTGGATTGGGGTATTCATCGCTGTTCTTTCAGCAAATCCACGAACATTAAAGTTTGAGCTTGAAATTTCAGGAATATAACGACGTCTATTTAAGATTGTACTTACAAATCCTTCTAGTTTAGCCTTTTGAACAATATCTGACATATAATCTTTTACTTTTGGAAAACTAGCAAAGTACTTTTCAATAAATCTAGACGCTTCTTTTCTTGTAATACCTAACCCTTGTGATAATCCATAATCACTAATTCCATATACAATCCCAAAGTTAACAGCTTTTGCTTGTCTTCTCATATTACTTGTTACCTCATCAGCACTAACATGGAAAACATCCATTGCAGTCTTTGTATGAACATCAAAGTCATTTTTAAATGCATCCATTAAATTATCGTCTTGTGCTATATGAGCTAATACCCTTAATTCAATTTGAGAATAATCGGCAGCAAAGATCAGCCAGTCTTTTTTAGATGCGACAAAAGCTTTTCTAATTTTTCTACCTTCTTCTAAACGAATCGGAATGTTTTGCAGGTTAGGATCAATTGAGCTTAAGCGACCAGTTTGTGCTAATACTTGATTAAATCGTGTATGAACTTTGGAATCTGATTCATTTATCACTTTTAATAAACCTTCTACATAAGTAGAATTTAATTTCCCAACTTGACGATAGTGAAGTATCAATCGAATGATTTCATGTTCTGCCTCTAATTTTTCAAGTACATCAGCAGAAGTAGAATAACCTGTTTTTGTTTTTTTACCAGATGGTAAATTTAACTTTTCAAATAATATAACACCTAATTGCTTTGGTGAATTGATATTGAATTTTTCACCGGCTAACTCATAAATAGACTCTTCAAGCTCTTTTAATGTATTAGCTAGTTCTGAACCCATCGTGCGAAGAGTCTCTTCTCTTACTGTTACTCCTTCAAATTCCATATCACCTAAAATAAAAGTTAATGGTAATTCTAATTCTGTTAGTAGTTCAAATTGACTATTTGTTCTTAATGAATCTTCTAAGGTTTCTTTTAGTTTACTGATCGCAATTGTTTTACGAACAATATACTCTGATAAAACTTCATCTGATGGCTTAGTTTGCTTTGCACCCTTACCATAAATCGTTTCTGCAGTTTGAATTGAAAAATCGATTTTACCATTTACTATGTCAGCAAATTCTTTATTAGACTGAGCAGGATCGTATATATATGAAGCAAGTAACGGGTCGAAATTAACACCATTTAAATTAATTCCTCTCCACTTTAGCGCAACATAAGCACCTTTTGCATCATAGACATTCTTATAAACACGATCATCCTCGAGCCATTTTTTAAATAAATCTGACTCTAACCCTACAGCTGTTGGAATAAAGAAATGACCTTTTTCATTTGAAAGACCAAATCCTTGAATTTCTTCTGTATGATAATTTTCTCCGATCATTTCAACGATTAAGCTTGAATGATTAGCTAGGTGTTTCTCTTCAATTGAATCTAGTACTTCATAGTTAATCTCTTCTAGTTCTTCCATCGATTCTTTGATGTCCAATTTAGCTAACAATGATGTAAATCCAAGAGATTTAAAAAATTCCGCTACTTTATTAGTATCCGCTTCCGGAAGCGTTGTGTCATTTACAGTTAATTCAATTGGTGAGTTTTTATTAATTGTCGCTAATTGTTTACTCATTAAGGCTTGATCTTTATTTTCACTTAAATTTTGAAGAAGCTTTGCTCCACTTACTTCCTCTATATTTTCATAAAGACCTTCTACAGTTTGGAACTGTTTTAAAAGTTTAATTGCAGTCTTTTCCCCGATACCTGGTACACCAGGAATATTATCAGATTTATCACCCATTAATCCTTTCATATCAATAATTTGATCAGGTGTAATCTCATACTTTTCATGAATCGCTGCAGGAGTATATTCTTCAACTTCAGTAATACCCTTTTTAGTCATACTAACTGTTATACGCTCATCAACTAGCTGTAATAAATCTCGGTCACCTGAGATGACCTTTACTTCATATTCATCTTTAGAAGCTTGACCTGCAAGTGTACCAATAATATCATCCGCTTCATAATTCTCTAATTCATAACGTGCAATTCCGTATGTATCTAATAACTGGCGAACAAGTGGAAACTGTTCACTTAATTCTGGTGGAGTCTTTTGTCTTCCACCTTTATATTCTTTAAATGTACTATGTCTAAAAGTTGTTTTCCCTGCATCGAATGCAACAAGCATATGAGTCGGTTTTTCATCTTCCAGAATTTTCATTAACATCATTGTAAATCCATAAATTGCATTCGTATGTACACCTTTATCATTACTCAAAAGTGGCAATGCAAAGAAAGCTCTATAGGCAATACTATTCCCATCAATTAAAACCAATTTTTTCTTCAAAATAGATCCCCTTCCTATAATAAATCTCACTATCTTTTTATGTATAATTTTTATTTCATACTTTCTTTTTTCAAAAGATTAATCGTTTCCTCATTTCCTTGCTCTTAACATTTTAACACGAACTATTCATAAAAGAAAAAGAGGTCGTCTTTGATTCAGGCATATTAAAAGTTTTTATTCACTTGAGATTAAAGTTGAATAATTATGACTTTTAAGAATGAATCGTAAGACTACCTCTGTAATTAATTTAAGTCGATTTCTCGCTCAAAAATTAGTTCAACACATGAACCTTCTATTGCTTGCTGATTGTTTACAACCTGATGAAGGCGCCAGCCACTTTTAGCATAGTTCCCAACTACATCATAATAATGACGATTTGATGATTTCGTGTTAACTTTTACAAATTCGTATTCGTACATCTGTATCCACCCTCCGATGTATGATTCTACACTCATAATTTCCCCAAAAATTATAAAAGTAATATGATCAAATAAAGAAAACTCGTCGACTGACAAGCCTTTTAGGTAGAGGCGTAGTTGCACTTATACTTTATTTTTAAAATTGGTGATTACTCGATACCAATTCATACGATCTTAAAGTGCAATATAAAAGGTATCCACTAGTATGGACACCTTAAAGAAATAATAAAACAGTTATAAATATAAAAAATCCCGGAAGTATAACTACTCCCGGTTTAAGATAACTCCTTGGATGAAGGGGTTTTCATCATAACTATAACAATTTTTTATTAATTATTAATAAATACAATGTAAAAACAATGTAAATATCACATCGAAATAATTTTATTTAATGTTACAATGAATGATGTCCCATGTCCTAGTTTACTTTCAACTTCGATTTTGCCCTTATGAGCTTCGACAAGATGCTTTACGATTGCTAGTCCTAGGCCTGTCCCTCCAGAGTTCCTACTTCTCGCTTTATCTACTCTGTAAAAACGTTCGAAAATACGAGAAATGTCTTCTTTTCCAATTCCAACTCCTGTGTCATTGACCTTTAAAACAATATGATCATTTGTCTCGGATGCAGTAATAAATACTTTACCACCAGCTGGAGTATAGTGAATTGCGTTATCAACTAAATTAATAATTACTTGTTTTAATCTTAATGCATCAGCATATACAACTAACGGACTATTTAAATATAATTTGAAGTCTATATTTTTCTCTTCTGCTTTTTGATTAAGCATTTGCTGTACATCTTCAATAACTTGTTTTGCAGATACTTCTGCAAGATCTAATTTAAAATTCTGTTGCTCAATTTTTGAAAGGTCTAATAAATCTTGAATAAGTGTCTGCATACGATCACTTTCCGTTAAAATAATCGATAAGAAGTTTTTACATAGTTCATCATTTTCCATTGCTCCATCTAGTAAAGTTTCAGTAAAACCTTTAATAGATGTAATTGGCGTTTTCAGCTCGTGAGAAACATTTGCAAAAAAATCTTTTCGAACTTGCTCTAATTTCTTTAATTCACTTATGTCATGGAAAACAAGAACGATTCCTTTCCATTCATGATTTATCCCAATAATTGGTGCACCATATATTTCAAAATGCTTTCTTTCAATTGATAATGGCAGAATGATTTGCTTTCTAACTTTTATTTCTTTTAGAAAAATCTCTTCCACAATTTCAATGACTTCTTTATGTTTAAATGCGTCATAATAAAGCTCCCCCAGTATACTTCTGGAGTCAATTTTGAACGTTTCTCGATATGTTTTATTAATTAGGTTTACATGACCTCTACTATTAATTAAAACAACCCCGCTACCAATATTATGGATCAATGTGTTTAATCGATCTTGCTGCATTTCTTGTTGACTAGTCATTTCTTGTAGATTTTTTGCAAGAACATTCATTGCTTGACTTAGCATTGTTGTCGATTCATTACTTTCGGCTAATGTTCTTGCTTTATAATTCCCTTTGGATAATTCAATTGCAACTTGTGTAATATCTTCAATTGGTTTTGAAAATTGATGCGAGTATCGTATGAGTAAAATGATGATGGCAAATAAAACAAAACCTAATAATGAAAATAATAACATCCAAATACTTCGGTAAACTTCTTTGATTGACTTAGTTGAATAATCAACAATCAAAAATTGCTTATTACCATGTTTATCTGTTATTTTCTTGCCGTAATATTTAGCTACAGAATCTTTTTCGGTAAATTTAGTAGCAGAATCTACTTTATCAAGTCGTTCTAGATAAGCTTTTAAATTCTTTGATGATATATTCAATTCCACATTCTCATTGCTAGATTTAGCGATAAGATTATAATGATCATCAAATAATATAATATCGATATTTAAGTCCTTAGAGATCTTCTTTAACGTTTGATTTGATATATTCTTTGTTAATGGTGTATTCGACTCCATTATTGAAGCAATTAAGTTAGTCTCTTTCTCAATTCTTTGATCATAGTTTGTCAGATAAAAGGATTTAAATATTTGCCCTAGAACGATTCCTAATATAACAAGAATAACGATTATTATTGCAGAGAATCCATAGAGCAATTTTCGATTTAGATTACTCATTTAACCTTGGTTCCTCTAATTTATATCCTAATCCACGAATTGTTTTTATATAAACTGGTTTTTTCGAGTCTAGTTCAATTTTTTCTCTTAAATGACTAATATGAACATCAACAATTCTAGTGTCTCCAGCAAAATCATAATTCCAAACGGCACTTAATAATTGATCCCTAGTTAATACTCTACCTTTATTTTTCGTTAAATATAATAATAACTCAAATTCCTTAGGTGTTAACTCCAGTTTTTCACCTTGGAAATATGCTTCATAATACTCAGGTAGAATTTTCAGATCAGCTATTATTAATGTATCAGCATCGTCGTTTGACTGTACTGGCGTCTCAGTCATTTTAGATCTTCTTAAAATAGCTTTAACCCTTGCTACGACTTCTCTTGGACTAAATGGTTTTGTCATGTAATCATCGGCACCAAGTTCAAGTCCTAACACTTTATCAAATTCATCATCTTTTGCTGTAACCATTAAAATAGGCGTCGTGTTCCTTTGAAGTCTTAATTCTTTACATACTTCCATACCATCTTTTTTAGGTAGCATTAGATCTAGTACAATTAATTCTGGTTTTTCCTCTACAGCCTTTTGTAAACCTTCTTCCCCATCAGTAGCTGTAACAACTTGAAAGCCTGCCTGTTCTAGGTTAAATTTGATTAAAGTTAAGATATGCTCTTCATCGTCAACTACAAGAATTTTATTGTTCATTTCATATTCCTCCAGGTCATTGTTAAACCCTCATCCATTTGTATCCTATTTTATTTATCTATATCTACTTTTTAATCATACTAAAAATTCTATCAGACGTAAAACGTTAAAAAGTAGGGATGGAAAGTTCATACAAAAGTAAAACAACAAAAAAAGAATGTCAAGTTGACATTCTTTTTTTAAAAATTTTCATATAGTAAAGCATTCGATTGGTTTACCGTTGGTGGAATTACTGTCAGTTTTCCATTAGCAATTTCAGTTTGCGTTTTATTTAAAACGCTTACATTAATACATAATTCATTTAAATCTAAGTTAATTTCGACTACCTCAAAATGAATTGAAATTGTTTCATTGTGATATATATGTTGATCGAATTGAAGTTCTTTTTTAATAATATGACTTCCTGGGCCAGGTAAATGTTTTGTAACAGCTGCAGAGACTAACCCGCTTATAATAAAACTTGGAACAATTGGTTTATTATATTTTGTTTGCGAAGCATAATTATATTGAGTATATAATGGGTTTGTATCTCCTGTTAAAGCCAGGTATAAGTAAATATGTTTTTCATCAATATGTTCTGTTACAATTAACTTTTCACCAATTGAAATGTCTTCAAGTTTTCGTCCGATTTTTGCTTTTTTAGTTAACATATTAAACCCCCTGTTTATCTTAATATTTTAAAAATTCGATAAACAACAGCAAATTTCCTTCTTAATCGGCAAAATTTTTATAAAAATATTTTCCCCCTTATGGAAGATAAAATTCTATCTTTCTCCTTAATAAGAAATATAAATACGTATACGTATTAACTTTAAAATTTTCATAAAAATCATGTGGTTTGTTGCATAAAAAACTTGTACATACTTATACCGTGAAATGTCATTTCGGAAGCATAAGTTTTTGGTATAATTTAGTAGATAAGATCTTTAAATTAAAGTTTGGCTAAGTGAAAAGGAGAGATGGAAATGTCTTATACGGTTGATTTTAAAAATGTTTCTACGGTTGGTTTAGAGTCTTCCCCTGTAGTTGATGCACTTGCTGGTTTACGGGCTAATGAAGCTCGTTATTTTATGAATAAGTACAAACATGAATTTACGGTTGTACCTGCTAGTGAAAGTCAGGAGACACTTGATTATGTTAACCGAATTTTGAAAGAAGAACGTGATATTGTATTCGCTGCGAAACCTTTAGAAACTTCTCGTTTTCAAGTGGAAAACATTAAATTTACATACGTCTTTTATGAGGATGGACTTTCAGTCAATGTTTTGTATACAGTTGATGATCCTAAAAAGCGTGCTGTTGGTTTTAAACTTTCTGACGGAATGGAAATTCCATTGGAGTTAGTAGAAAAGTTTAAGTTTGCTAGGCAGAAGTCTAAATTAGCTGGAACGATTCGTGGATCGTATTTTGTGATTAAAGGTGAATATTAAAATAAGTTAAAAATCAAAGACCCACAAAGTTACCTTGTGGGTCTTCTTTTTAAGCTAAAACGTTCATAACGTTTTTGACAGCTGCAACTGAACGATCTAACGCTGTTTTTTCTTCAGCGGTTAAATCTAATTCGATAATTTGTTCAATACCGTTTCCGCCAATAATTGTAGGAACTCCTAAGTAAATACCGCTGTACCCATATTCGCCTTCTAAATAAGCGATTGTAGGTAACACGCGACGTTGATCCTTAAGTATAGCTTCAACCATTTCTACTAAAGAAGCAGCAGGTGCATAATAAGCACTTCCGTTACCTAATAGATTAACGATTTCTCCGCCACCCTTACGAGTACGTTCAACAATAGCTTCTAAACGATCTTTTGGAATTAATTTTTCTAATGGAATACCACCAGCATATGAATAACGCACTAATGGTACCATATCGTCTCCATGACCACCTAAAACAAATCCAGTAATATCTTTAACGGATAAATTTAATTCTTGAGCTACAAACGTTCTAAAACGAGCTGTGTCAAGAACTCCAGATTGTCCAATAACGCGGTGTTTAGGAAAACCAGCTTCTTTGTATACTGTATAAGTCATTGCATCAACTGGGTTAGTTAAAACAACGATTGTACAGTTAGGAGAGTATTTTACGATTTCACGAGTAACTGCTTTCATGATGTTTGAGTTAGTTGATACTAGATCATCACGGCTCATACCCGGTTTACGAGCGATACCTGCTGTGATGACTACTACATCTGAATCAGCTGTGTCAGCATAATCACTAGTACCAATAATGTTAGCATCAAATCCTTGAACTGGACTTGCTTCAAGCATATCTAAGGCTTTGCCCTTAGTAGGGTTCTCTAGTTGTGGAATATCAACTATTACTACATCCCCTAATTCTTTTTGTGCAAGCAAGAAAGCTGTTGTAGCACCAGTAAATCCAGCACCTACTACGGAAATTTTACGTCTACGAATTGACATACAAATACCTCCCTTTAATTTACAAACACAATTTAATTATACAAGAACTGATTCCATATTTGAAATTAATTCGTTTGCAAATTCAGAACATTTCACTTCAGTAGCCCCATCCATTAGACGAGCAAAGTCATAAGTAACAACTTTTGAAGCGATTGTTTTTTCCATTGACTTAAGAATCATAGAAGCTGCTTCATTCCAACCCATATGCTCAAGCATTAATACTCCAGAAAGAATTACTGAAGATGGGTTTACTTTATCTAGTCCAGCGTATTTAGGTGCTGTACCGTGAGTAGCTTCAAAAATAGCATGTCCAGTTTCGTAGTTGATATTTGCTCCAGGAGCGATACCAATTCCACCAACTTGAGCAGCAAGTGCATCAGAAATATAGTCACCATTTAAGTTCATTGTAGCTACTACATCGAACTCACGTGGTCTAGTTAAAATTTGTTGTAAAAAGATATCAGCAATGCTGTCTTTTACTAGGATTTTACCAGCTTTTTCAGCTTCATCCATTGCTTTATTAGCAGCGTCTTTACCGCTTGTTTCTACAATGCGATCGTATTCTGCCCATGTAAATACTTTATCGCCGAATTCTTGCTCAGCAACTTCATAACCCCAGTTCTTAAATGCACCTTCAGTAAATTTCATGATATTACCTTTATGAACTAAAGTTAAAGATTTACGATTTTCTTGAATTGCATAATTAATTGCTGCACGTACAAGACGTTTTGTACCTTCTTCAGAAATTGGTTTAATACCGATACCAGAAGTTTCTGGGAAACGGATTTTATTAACACCCATTTCTTTTTGTAAGAATTCTATAACCTTTTGAACAGCTTCAGAACCTTTTTCATATTCGATACCAGCATAGATATCTTCAGTGTTTTCACGGAAAATTACCATATCTGTATCTTCTGGACGTTTAACTGGTGAAGGTACACCTTCAAAGTAACGTACAGGACGTAAGCACACAAATAAATCTAATTCTTGGCGTAGAGCAACGTTTAAAGAACGAATACCACCACCAACTGGAGTTGTTAAAGGTCCTTTAATTGCGATCATGTACTCTTCAATTAAATTTAAAGTTTCTTGAGGTAACCATTCACCAGTAACATTAAATGCTTTTTCACCAGCAAGAACTTCTTTCCATTCAATTTTACGATTACCATTATATGCTTTTTCAACAGCTGCATCTAAAACACGTGAAGATGCTGCCCAAATATCTGGGCCTGTACCGTCGCCTTCAATAAAAGGAATAATTGGATTGTTTGGCACGTTTAATTGGCCGTCTACTAATGTAATTTTTTCAGCTTGCATTACATGCTCCCCCTTGTATAAATAAATTAAACTCATTAAAATACATGCTTTTGAGAGGAAGATTCCTCTTCCTCTCTTTACTATACCACTATTATTCGAATATTAAATACTATTTTAAGTATTCAATCACTTCTTTATGCACGCTCTTCAATTGGAATGTAAGAGTTCTTCTCTGGTCCTGTATAATCTGCACGCGGACGAATAATACGATTATTTTCATATTGTTCTAAAATGTGAGCAGTCCAACCAGACATACGGCTAATAGCAAAGATTGGAGTAAATAAATCATGTTCAATTCCTAAACTGTGATAAACAGATGCAGAGTAGAAATCAACATTTGGTGGAATATTCTTTTGAGTTGTAACAAGTTCTTCAATTTTTTCAGACATTGTGTACCATTTTAACTCACCAGTAATTGCACCTAATTGACGAGACATTTCTTTTAAATGTTTCGCACGTGGGTCTCCACCACGGTATACGCGATGTCCGAATCCCATAATTTTAGCTTTAGCATCCATTTTCTCTTGAATGTAAGATTCAACATTTTCAACCTCACCAATTTCAGCTAACATTTTCATAACGCTTTCATTTGCGCCGCCGTGTAATGGACCTTTTAAAGCACCAATAGCAGCTGTAATACCTGAATAAATATCAGATAATGTAGCTACGCAAACGCGTGCAGTAAATGTCGAAGCATTTAATTCATGGTCAGCATGTAGTACTAAAGCCTTATTAATTGCTTCTTCTGCAATTTCATTCGGTTTATCACCAGTTAACATGTATAAGAAGTTAGCTGAGAATGATAAATCCTTATTAGGAGCGACTGGTTCAAGCCCCTGACGAATTCGAGAAAACGCTGCCACAAATGTTGAAATTTTAGCTTGAAGTTGGATTGCTTTAAGATAATTTGAATCTGAGTCCATTGCTTCAGCATTTTTATCATACAATGCAAGCATTGAAATAACTGTACGTAATACACTCATAGGATGTACATTTTTTAAATTAGTTGATTTTAAGTAAGTAATAACTTCTTCTGGTAACTCAGCATTATCTGCTAATTGAGAAGTAAGTTCTTTAAGTTGATCCTTATTTGGTAATTTGCGATGCCATAATAAATATACTACTTCTTCAAAACTTGCATATTCTGCTAATTCATCAATACCGATACCTACATAAGTTAATGTATCATCAATAATAGAACTTATAGAAGTCGTAGCTGCTACAACACCCTCTAAACCACTTTTAACTGTCATATTCCCCTCTCTCCTTTACGCAAAAATTTCCCTAGTATTTAATACATACATATACTGGTATAACTCTTTTAAATTACCTAGTATACATAGAAAGGAACCCTACTATGTTTTATTATAAACAATAATCTGACTTTTGTGAATGAAAACAATTTACTAAAATATAATTATTATGCAATTACTTAATTAATTCTACAATCCAAATGAATAGATATGCGATTCCAGCTCCAATTAAAGGCCCTACTGCAACCCCTTTAAACACTGCTACAGACAGTACGGTACCTAGTACTAATGCTGCTGTTATTTGTGGACTAGTAGCTAATAATTGTACTCCACCTTTTGCCAATAGAGCTACTGCGATACCAGAGAGTAGTGCGATCCAAGCAACAGGTGTTTTTAATGCATCAATCAAATTTTTAAAACCGATTTCACCGGTTGCAATTGGTACTAATACAGCAATCGTAATAATCGTTACACCTAAATTAATACCTTTTGATTGCATATAAGGAAATACTCGATCTCCTAGAGGAGTATATTTTAGTACTAACAATACTATAATTGAAATAATTAAAGAGTTATTTTTAGCTATTGCACCAATTAATAATAAAACTAAGAGAAAAATTGTCGATTCACTCATTTGTTAGTATCCCCTTAATGTATAATTTATTAATAAATACTATCAAACTTTACTATTATAAAAAAATAATTCTTGATAAAATAAGACAAGAGAACTCATTTCACTTTGGAAGGAGGTAAAAGTTTGAATAGAACTTTAGTTTTTCAGATTATTCGGTTTTTATTTGTAATCGCATGTACTATTTTAGGTCTTTACGTGGCACTATTCATCTCAAAACTTACATACCCTTTCATCATCGCATTAATCATTGCATACATTTTAAATCCACTAGTAAATTTATTAAACGAAAAAGCTCGAATACACAGGGGAATAGCAGCATTTTTATCAATTATTTTACTTTTAGCTGTTCTAGCAGGATTATTTACATTACTTATTACGGAAATCATTTCAGGTTCAACCTATTTAATTAACGTTGTTCCAGAAAGCTTTGAACGATTAATTTATTTCGTTGAAAATATGGTTACTGACAAAGTGATACCTTTATATGACTTAATTATGAGTAAATATAGTCAACTCGGTGCTGGGCAACAACAAACGATTCGCACAAATATTCAATCGATTGGAGATTCTGCAATTAATCTAGGAAAAGAAGCATTAAACGGAATAATTGTAGGAATTAAATTAGTAATTGCTTTATTACCAAATACTGCTACTTTAATATTCGTTTCTTTATTAGCAACATTCTTTATTAGTAAAGATTGGTACAAAATAAAAAATTTATTCGCAAAATATACCCCAGATCGAATTCAACATTACAGCAAAACAATTTTTATTGATTTACGAAAAGCTTTATTTGGTTTTATTAAAGCACATATCACTCTTATTTCTATGACGACAGTGCTAGTCTTAATCGGATTATTAATATTAAGAATTCCTTTTGCAATCACAATAGCAATTCTAATCGGTTTCATCGACTTACTTCCTTATTTAGGAACTGGCTTAATTTTCGTACCATGGATCTTGTATACATTTTTGTCTAGCGATTATAAATTAACGATTGGTCTCGCGATTTTATATGGTGTTGTTATCGTCCAACGTCAATTGGCAGAGCCAAAAGTTCTATCTTCAAATATTGGTCTACAACCGCTTCCTACTTTAATCTCGTTATTTGTTGGTTTTAAATTTTTTGGTTTACTAGGATTAATTGCCGGTCCAGTAACTTTAGTAATTTTATCAACTTTGTATCGAGCAAGAGTCTTCCATGAACTTTGGTATTATATTAGAGGTTCGAATTAAACTGAAAATCAAATTTTTATATCTTTGCAAATGAAAAACGAGAAAGCTATCTGCTTTCTCCTTTTTACTATTGCTGAAAAAACCTTGTCAATTTATTATCAAATTTTCGTAAAAGGAGTTAGTGAGGTTGATTTCCACTACAGGATGCTCGCTTTCCATGGGGCGAGATTCTTTAGCCTCCTCGGCAAGCCTGCGGGGTCTCAGCCTTCCTGCTTATCCCATAGGAGTCGAGCATCCATCCGTTCCAATCAACTTTTTCTTCTAAAAAATGGCTACACTAAAAATCTAATTTAATATCCTTTTCTTAGAGTAGCTAATAGTTTGTTAATCAGTTAGTAAGTCAATTACTATCGAACATAATTTATTTGAACTTGTTTAATCTAACAATTAGTCATTAAAAATTTTTAACTTCCCAAGAATAAACAATTACTAGAATTTTATTATAAAACTGCTAAAACATATTAACATTTAAAATCATAAATAGCTCATCAAAAAATGATTTATATTATCAATAAGGTTCACTTAATATATGTAACTATTGTATAGTTCAACACGCTGAAAAACGAGAAAGCTAGCTGCTTTCTCGTTTTTTGTCTCTTAATAAAAAATCTTTTGTGTTTTTAATGTTTATTTCTTTATATATCCCGTCCAAACAACATTACCTTTAAGCTTTTTCATTACAAAATAAATAAGTTGTTGAACAAATTTGATTCTAATTGGTTTAATTAGCAACACGATTGCCAGTAAGTCGGTAATTGGTCCTGGAATAAAAAATAGGAGGCCAATTAGGAAAAATGATAATCCCTCTATCATGATTAAATCTGGCATTTTGCCTGCCTTAAGTTGTTCTCCGGCTTGTTGTTTAACTGTAACCCAAACGGTTCTCATGATATATATACCAATCAGAAGCGTACCGATTATCCAAAGAAATACTGATAAGGAACCAATTACTCTACCAAGTAATGTTAAACAGATTAAATCAATTAAAGGGATTAACAATAGCCAGCCAACAAGTTTTTTCATGATAGTTTCACCTCTTGCTTAGAATTAAAAATATCTCTTATAATCTTATTCATGTCAAAAAATAAAGAGAAGGAAACTTTGTCCTTCTCTTTATTATATCTTAAAATATGCTTTTATGTCCTGTACTAACTATTCCTCTAGAAGCATCTACTGTAACAGCTTGACCATTTACTAAGATGTTCGTTGCATTTTCAACTCCAACAATTACTGGAATTCCTAAGCTAACACCTACTACTGCAGCATGGCTAGTTAATCCACCTTCTTCAGTAATAATAGCTGCTGCTCTTTCAATCGCTGGCATCATGTCTCTATCTGTACTATTTGTTACAAGAATACTTCCTGGTGTAACTTTCGAAACAGCTTCTTCACCTGTTTTTGCAATGACAACTTTTCCTGCAGCAGTTTTGCGACCAATACCTTGGCCTTGAGCGATCACGTCTCCTACTACATGGATTTTCATCATGTTTGTCATACCTGTTTCACCAACTGGTAATCCAGCAGTAATGATGACAGTATCACCATTTGAAACAAATTTAGCGTCTTGAGCCGCTTCCATCGCATGTTGTAACATTTCATCAGTTGAGTTTGCTCTTTCTCTATATTCAGTTTGAACTCCCCAAACTAAAGTTAGGCGGCGACAAATACGAATATCAGATGTAATAGCTAAAATAGGAGCTTTTGGACGATATTTTGAAATCATTTTCGCAGTATGTCCACTCTCTGTAGGAGCAATAATTGCAGCTACTTTTAAGTTTAAAGCTGTTGCTGCAACCGATTGACCAATTGCATCTGTAATTGTACCTTTATTTTCTCTCTGACGCTTTTTAAATAATTCTTCGTATTGTAAGCTTTTTTCAATTCGAAGCGCAATTGAGTTCATCATTGAAACAGATTCGATTGGATATGAACCTGCAGCAGTTTCTCCTGATAACATAATTGCATCAGTTCCATCAAGAATCGCATTTGCAACGTCACTTGCCTCTGCTCGAGTAGGTCGAGGATTACGTTGCATTGAATCTAACATTTGAGTAGCTGTAATTACTGGCTTACCTAAATTGTTACATTTTTTAATTAATAATTTTTGAACTATTGGTACTTCTTCTGGTGGAATTTCTACACCCATATCACCACGTGCAACCATTAGACCATCTGAAACCTCAAGAATTTCATCGATATTATCGATTCCTTCTTGGTTTTCGATTTTCGGTATAATTTGAATATACTCAGCGCCATGCTTACCTAAAAGCTCACGAATTTCTAATACATCAGAAGCTTTACGAACGAAAGATGCAGCAATAAAATCAACACTTTGCTCAATACCAAATTCGATATCGCTTATATCTTTTTCTGTAATACCAGGTAGATTTACACGTACATTTGGCACGTTTACACCTTTTTTATTTTTTACTAAACCGCTGTTCAACACTTTAGTACGAATATCATTTCCTTCAATACCGATTACTTCTAAACCTATTAATCCATCATCGATAAGAATTTTAGAACCAACATGTACGTCGTCAATTAATCCTTCGTAAGAAACTGCAAATTTTTCTGCAGTACCTACTACTGGTTCCGTAGTAATAATAACTTCATTTCCAGTTATTAATTCTGCTTGGCCACCTTCAAAATCTAAAGTACGAATTTCTGGACCTTTTGTATCTAAAAGAATCGCTACAGTTCTACCAGTTTTTTTTGAAGCCTCGCGGATACTTGTAATTCTTGCAGCATGCTCTTCATGAGAACCATGCGAGAAATTTAAACGTGCTACGTTCATTCCTGCATTAATTAACTCTACTAATTTTTCTACCGATTCACTAGCAGGACCGATCGTACAAACTATTTTTGTTTTACGCATATTTTACCCTCCAAATTTATATAAAACTTATTCTATTACGATATTTATGAAATCGATTGCCCAATTAAATCTAACTAATTAAATTGAAAGTTCTTGAGATAATTGATACATATCTCGATCAAGTTCATGCTTTTTAGATAGCGCTTCGATAATGTCATGGTCAACTAACTTATTATTCTGGATTCCAACACAACGTCCACCTTTGCCCTCCATAAGTAGTTCAACCGCTCTCGCTCCTAGACGACTTGCTAAAACTCGATCGGCAGCACTTGGTGAACCACCACGTTGAACATGTCCTAAAACTGTTACACGCGTATCAAAGTGAGTTCGCTCTTGTATTACTTTTCCAATCTCAATTGCACTTCCAACGCCTTCTGCAACCACAATGATACTATGTTTTTTGCCACGCTCACTACCGCGGTTTAGTTTACTAATAATATCATCCATATCATAATCACATTCAGGTACTAAAATCGTTTCTGCTCCATCAGCTAACCCTGCCCATAATGCAATATCACCTGCATTACGACCCATAACTTCAATTACATATGTACGCTCATGTGATGTCGCTGTATCACGAATTTTATCAATCGCATCAATAACAGTATTTAACGCTGTATCGAATCCAATTGTAAAATCTGTACCTGGAATATCATTATCAATTGTACCTGGAACACCAACGCAAGGATAACCATGTTCAGTCAGCTTCTTTGCACCTTGATATGATCCATCCCCACCAATAACTACTAACCCTTCAATTCCAAACTTTTTAAGCTGTTCGATCCCTTTCATTTGTCCTTCTAATGTTTTAAATTCTGGACAACGTGCACTAAGTAGTTTTGTCCCACCACGATGAATAATATCACCAACAGAACCTAACTCTAGCTTCTCAATATTTCCATTAATAAGACCAGAATAACCTTGGTATACACCATAAACTTCTAGACCATGGAAAATCGCTTTTCTTACAACTGCACGGACAGCAGCGTTCATTCCCGGAGAATCTCCTCCACTAGTTAATACGCCAATTCTTTTCATTATGTATTCACCTCATGATTTTACCTTATGCATTTATTCATTTTAATAAAGTACCATGTAATGCCTATTTAAACAATAGAAATAATGTGAACTTTTTCATAAACTTTTTTTAATGAATGGAACACTTTTAAAAAGTATGACGACATCTTTATGCATATTGCTATTTTTTACTAATTTTATAAAAAAAATACAAAAAGAGCATGCTAACATATTGTTTCACACACTCTAGAAGTTAAACTAAATATTATTGGTTAAAAGAAATTTTCCCTAACTTTGCGTGTTTTTCATATCGTTGTTGAACTAGCTCTTCTTTATCCATCGTTAACAGTGACTTTAATGTTTCGTATAAGTACTTGTCAATATACTTAGCCTGTTGTTCAACATCATTTTGTGCTCCACCTTTTACTTCAGGAATAATTTGGTCAACTACACCTAATTCTAAAAGGTCCGGAGCTGTAATTTTCATTGTTTCAGCTGCTCTACGTGCTTGTGAAGAATCTTTCCATAATAATGCTGCAGCACCTTCTGGTGAAATAACAGAGTAAGTTGAGTTTTCTAACATCAGTAACTTATTACCAATTCCTAATGCTAAAGCTCCACCACTACCACCTTCGCCAATTACAATACAAATAGTTGGTACTTTTAAGCCAGCCATTTCAAAAATATTTCGGGCAATTGCTTCACTTTGTCCACGCTCTTCAGCTGCCTTACCAGGATATGCACCTTTTGTATCGATAAACGCGATAATCGGTCTGTTAAATTTCTCTGCTTGCTTCATTAAACGAAGTGCTTTTCGGTAACCTTCTGGATGTGGCATACCGAAATTACGTTTAATATTCTCTTTTGTATCTTTACCACGTTGATGTCCAACGACAGTAACTGGTAATCCACGGTAAGATGCGATACCTGAAACGATTGCAGCATCGTCTCCAAATAATCGATCACCATGACACTCAAAGAAATCAGTAAATAATCTATTAACATAATCTAAAGTAGTTGGTCGTTCTGGATGTCTAGCAACTTGTACACGATCCCAAACTCCCATGTTACCGTATATTTCATTTTCTAAGGTTTTTAAACGTTCTTCTAAACGTCTGATTTCTTCAGAAAAATCAACATCATGTTGACTTGTATAAACCTTAAGTTCGTCTATTTTCGTCTTTAGTTCATGAATCGGTTTTTCGAATTCTAACATAACCACTATTGCAAGACACCCCCTTGATGTAAGTTAAGGATTGTAAATAATTTTGAACGTAATTCTAATCGTGAAATGACTGCATCAAGCTGACCATGATTCAAAAGGAATTCTGCAGTTTGGAAGTCTTCAGGTAGTTCTTCACGGATCGTTTGCTCAATAATACGTCTACCAGCAAAACCAATTAAAGCACCAGGCTCAGCAAAGTTAAAATCACCTAAAGATGCAAAACTAGCAGATACTCCACCTGTAGTTGGATTTGTCATAATTGAAATTGCTAAATAACCTAGCTCGCTATGCTTTTTAAGCGCAGCACTAGTTTTTGCCATTTGCATTAAACTTAAAATACCTTCCTGCATACGAGCTCCGCCAGATGCAGTAAAAATAATAAATGGTGAACCGTCAGATGAAGCTCGCTCAACTGCACGAGTTATTTTCTCTCCGACAACAGATCCCATGCTTCCCATTCGGAATCTTGCATCCATAACTGCAATTACAACAGGAATTCCGTCGATTTTTCCTTTTCCTGTAACAATCGCCTCGTTAAGTTCTGTTTTTTTACGATCACCTTCAAGCTTCTCTATGTAATCAGGGAAGTGTAAGGGATTTGCAGAAATCATATTTTGATCAAACTCTTCAAAAGTATCTTCATCAATTAAGCTTTCGATTCTTTCGAATGCTGTCATTTGATGGTGATATCCACAACTATTACAAACTTTTAGGTTTTTTATTAATTCTTTTGTAATACTTATTTTTTTACATTTAGGACATTTTGTCATAACACCGTCAGGTAAATCTTGTCTCATTACTTCTGAAGGTATAGATGCATATTTTTTCTTTTTGGAAAATAAGTCTTTGATTTGCAACCTAATTCCTCCTAACTTTTTTAGTACTAAATACTAATAGGATACTATAAATGTTATACACTTTTTGTTAACATTTGTCGATAAAATTCAGCTAAATTTCGTCATTTCAACCATTTAGCCAACTTGAAATTTGTAGAAAATCCTAAAAAATTAATTTATACATTTTTTATGAAATTCCTTTAATTTCCAACAATCTTTGCGCTTTTTTACCACATCTAAGTATTATATCAGATAAAAAAGGATAGTACTACATTACTTAATTTTAGTATTGTAATACTATCCCCTTTAATATTGATATCTGGTAATAAAACTATTTAATTAAAGCTAATTTTTTTGTTTTTTCTTCGATTTCTTTCGGGTCAACATTCAGTCTAGCAACCCCTGTTTCCATTGCAGCTTTTGCCACACTAGCAGCTACTTTTGGAGCCACTCGAGGATCAAATGGTGCTGGAATTATAAAATCTGGAGATAGATCAGCTTCACTTACTAAACTTGCAATTGCATTTACAGCAGCAATTTTCATTTCTTCATTAATATGTGTAGCACGAACATCTAATGCTCCACGGAAAATTCCTGGGAATGCAAGAACGTTATTTACTTGGTTAGGATAATCACTTCGACCAGTACCAATTACTAAAGCCCCTGCTTCTTTCGCATCTTCAGGCATAATTTCTGGATCAGGATTAGCCATTGCAAAAATAATTGGATTTTCATTCATTGAGCGAACCATTTCTTGAGTTACTGCACCTTTTACAGAAACCCCAATAAATACATCTGCCCCTTCAAGTACTTCCTTAAGGCTTCCTTGAATTTTATCTTTATTTGTGTATTTTGCAACTTCATTTTTTACGCTATTCATACCATTTGGACGCCCTTCGTAAATCGCGCCTTTTGTATCACACATAATAATTTGGCGAACACCAAAACGATATAATAATTTTAAAATTGCAATACCTGCAGCTCCTGCACCATTTAGGACTACTTTAATATCAGCCATATTTTTATTCACTATTTTTAAAGCATTTACTAAACCTGCAAGTGTAACGATAGCCGTTCCATGTTGATCATCATGGAATATCGGAATATTTGTTTCACGCTTTAAGCGCTCTTCTATTATAAAGCAGTTTGGAGCAGCAATATCCTCTAAGTTTATTCCACCAAATGTAGGTTCTAACAATTTAACTGTTTGTATGATTTGCTCTACATCTTGCGTATTTAAGCAAATTGGAAATGCATCAACACCAGCAAAGCTTTTAAATAACGCAGCTTTACCTTCCATTACAGGTAATGCAGCCTCTGGCCCAATATTACCTAGTCCAAGAACGGCAGATCCGTCCGAAACGACACCAACCATATTACCTTTCATTGTGTATTCATACACTCTGCTTTTTTCTTCGTAAATTTCTTTACACGGCTCGGCAACACCTGGTGAGTACGCTAAACTTAGTTCTTTAGCATTTGTAACTGGCACCTTAGAAACTGTTTCTAATTTACCTTGATGTACTCTATGCATATGTAATGCTTCTTCACTTAATAATGACAAACTATTCACTCTCCCTAATGTTGACGAGTTGACTTTTCAACTGTATATTTCTTAGTGATTTTCTCTATAAAAGGCAAAAATTTCTTTTTGTATGATATCACATGTATGTTAATAATAAATAGTTTAGAGAAGAATGTCTATTTCTTTAATACAACATTTGCATCTCCTACAATATTTCTTAACATCGAAAGACAATTCACAGAAGGATTCACAAAATATTGTTCAGATAATTGAACAGCTTTTTTATCTTCTTCATAGTATAGCACCACTTTCGCATGCCCCTTAAACTTAGAAATCGTTTGCTGTATCGTGTAGGAAATATTTTTATTAGTATGTCCCGTTATTTTAATAAATAAAGTATACTTCTTTTGGTCGTTTAACTCTTCCATTTCTTCGATTGTAAGAACTTCATTTATTATTAATTGTTTTCTTTCATCCCGTTCATCAACTTTTGCCTTAACTACGACAACCTCTTTTTCTTTTAATTTATGACGGTATTTTTCATAAGTAGTCGGAAATACAACAGCATCAATTGAAGTACTTAGATCTTCAACTTGTAAAAAAGCCATATGCTGTTGTTTTTTTGTTTTTGTAACCCTTAAATCCTTAATATAGACAAACAGTAGATGCTCTGTATCTTTCTTCATCATAATTGATGAAATAGTCCCGGCATCACTTTCATTAAGCAACTTCTCGTATTGACTAATCGGATGACCTGATAAATAAGTACCTAATGCCTGTTTTTCAAGTTCTAGCTTAATTGAAACTTTCATTGGCTCCACTTTAATAATTTCTGGTTTAGGCACAAAATCTTCATCAAGAAATAAATCAAATTGATCTTCATTTTCAGGTCTTACTATATCCACATAATCAAAAATCATATCAATATTTGCTAATAGTGTCGCACGGTCAAGTTCAAACTCATCAAAGCATCCCGAAAAAATTAAATTTTCTATACTTTTTCGGTTTAATGCTTTTGGTGAAATTTTAATGCACACTTCAAAAAAATCTTTATATGGCCTCTTTAGTATAATTTCTCTTACAGTTGCCATTCCTATATTTTTAATAGCTAATAAACTATATCGAATTCCCTTTCCTTCAACTACAAATGCATATTGACTTTTATTGATTGAAGGTGGATAGATTGGGATCCCTTTCAATTTTGCTTCACCAATATAATTCGATACTTTCTCTTCACTTCCTATGAAACTCGATAAAAGTGCAGCATAAAATTCTAGAGGAAAATTTGCCTTTAAATATGCTAACTGATAAGCAATCATACTATACGCAACAGCATGACTCCTATTAAATCCATAGTTAGCAAATTGGACAATTAAATCGTAAACTTCATTTGCAACTTGTTCATCATAACCTTTTGCTATTGCACCTTCTACAAAATGAATTCTTTCTTCGTCTAAAACTTCCTTCTTCTTTTTACTTACAGCTCTTCGAAGTAAATCTGCTTCACTTAAAGTAAACCCTGAAAGAGTAGAGGCAATTTGCATGATTTGCTCTTGATATATAATTACACCATATGTTGGTTTTAATATTTTTTCTAAAACTGGATGTGGATACGTAACCTTCTCCAATCCGTGCTTATATTGAATAAATCTAGGGATTTGCTCCATTGGACCCGGACGATATAACGCGTTTACAGCCACTATATCTTCAAACTGATTAGGCTGTAATTGCTGTAGTACTCTTCTCATCCCTGATGATTCTAGCTGAAATACGCCAGAGGTATCCCCTTTACTAAGAATTTCAAATGTTTTTAGATCCTGTAACGGAATTTCTTCCAAATTAATTACTTCGCCTTTTGCTTCATAAATTAATCGACAGACCTCTTCCAATAAACTTAAGTTACGTAGGCCAAGGAAGTCCATCTTTACTAATCCAAGTTCTTCAAGGATTTCTGCAGGATATTGTGTTAAAAACACTCCATGATTTCCCTCTTGTAACGGGACAACATTTGTTAACGGAAGTTCAGAAATAATTACACCTGCTGCATGGATGCTTGTATGACGAGGTAATCCTTCAACTTGGCAAGCAACCTCAAATATCCGTTTATGAATACCAGAATGTTCAACATGACTTTTAAATGCTTTTGATTGCTCATAGACATCTTTTAATCCTAATGATGATGATGGAATTAGCTTCGAATACCGATCTATTTCAGTTGATGAAAGTCCCATTACCCTGGCAATATCTCGAATAGCTGCTTTTGCTCCTAATGTTCCGAATGTAATAATTTGTGCAACATGCACATCACCATATTTTGAAGCGACGTAATCTATCATTTCATCTCGTCGATGATCTGGAAAGTCAATATCAATATCTGGCATTGTAATTCTTTCTTCATTTAAAAATCGTTCAAATAGTAAATTATAATGTATCGGGTCTACATTCGTAATTTTTAATACGTAAGCCACTAAAGATCCCGCGGCGGAACCACGTCCTGGTCCAACAATTATCCCTTGTTCAAGTGCATATTTAATGAAGTCCCAAACAATAAGGAAGTAATCATTAAATCCCATCTTATTGATTGTATTTAACTCAAATTCTAATCTCTGTTTAAGTTCATCATTTATTTCCCCGTACCGCTCAATCATGCCATTTTCACAAACCATTTTTAAATATTCCACTGTAGAATATTCATCAGGTACTGGATACTTAGGCAATAACGGCTGATGAAAAGGAATCGTTACATCACATATATCTGAAATATGTATAGTGTTTTGAAATGCTTCTTCTTCGTCAGAGAACAACTTCAATAATTCGGCTTTTGATTTATAATAATATTCGTTCGAATGTAATCTTGGTCTTGATTCGTCCGATAGCTTCGTACCATTCTTGACTGAAAACAATGCATCTTGAATAAGTGCATCTTCTTTTTCAATATATCGAACGTCATTTGTAACAACTAAACTGATGTTTGTTTCTTTTTGTACTTGTTTAATTAATGGATATAGCGAACGATCTTCAGGTAAACCGTGATCTTGAATACTGACAAAAAATTGATCGAAAATTGATTGATACTCTTTTACATGAACAATCGCTCTTTCGATTTCTCCATTCAATAGTAAGTTTTCAATTTCTCCATCTATTCCTGGTGTAATTGCAATCACGCCGTTACTATATGCCGATAACCACTTTTTAGGAATTCCTTCTGGTGATTTTGTCCCTATCACACTTGTTAGTTTTAAAAGGTTTTGATAACCAGTCAAATCTTTCGCTAGTAAAATCATCGGATAAGATTGATGTTCATCCATTAAAATTGAGATTTTCACCCCAATAATTGGCTTAATCCCTGCTTTTTTACACGCATGATAAAAAGGAATTACCCCGTACATGACATTTTCATCTGCAATAGCAAGCGCAGGATGTCCTTCTCTAACAGCAGCATAAATTAATTCATCTATTTTACATGCGCTTTGCAATAAACTATAAGAACTTTGAACTTGCAAATGAACAAAACTCATCTACATTCCTCCTTACCATCTTTTCAATATAATCTATTCTATCACAAAATACGAACTTACATTCTATTTTTGTTCGTGAAAAGTAAAACAAATCTTTTATTTTAAACTTACTTTAATACTCATCATACACATAACACTTTGTCCATATATATTAATTGAGGGAGTGAGGACAATTGGAACTTAAGTTGCCATTTATACCAGCATTAATTTCAATGTATTTTATTTCACTAGGAATCATAATAGGTGGATCGATAATTGGTTCAATCGGTTACTACGTCATTGGACAGCCACCACTTAGCAGTATGTATGATTTATCAATGAAGTTACGAATTTGGGCAATAGTTGGGGCGATTGGCGGAACATTTGATACATTCTATAGTTTTGAAAAAGGATTATTTGAAGGAGAAACAATCGAATTCATTAAGCAAATTTTCATGATTATAGCTGCCATGGGAGGAACACATACAGGTACAATCATTATCCAATGGTTTACAGGAGAACATGTTCAATGAAAGCTCCTCCAGAACAACTCTCCCATGCTTGGGCAAAATTTTTTGTAGGCATTTTTTTCGGGTTTATCATTAGTTGGCTTGTCTTCATTTATTTTTACGGTGTAACAGAAGAAGAGCAAGTAAAACAAATATCTGAATTGAAAATGCTCAATAAACAATATTTAAGAGATAAAAATATATTTATTGAAAATATAGAGCGTATGAACAAGGAAAAGAAACGAAATTTAACAGTTCAAGAAATAAAAGTGACAATATTAAATTACAAACAATACAATTTAAATGAATTTACTAATCATCAACTAATTACTAATGTAAAGGATGACCTGAGTAATTTACTTACCCAAGATATAAAAAGCGTTTCCCAAAATCGGGAATTATTAAGACGTGCAATTGAAAACAAAGTTTATATTAAAGATGATCGGCGTTTTAAACTTGAAATCGATACAATCTACTTTGATACCGTATTAGAAATCACATTAAAAATAAAAAGCACAAAATAAATGAGAGGCTAGAATTTACAATTAGCCTCTCAAATTTATTTTTAAAACTTTATTTTTCTTCTCTACAAACCTTTTTTAATTCTTCCACTACTTTTTCTGCTTCTTCCCATGAGAAGACTTTCGCTCCAGATGCAAGCGGATGTCCACCACCGTTAAACATAGCAGCTACTCCATTTATAACTGGTCCTTTTGAACGTAGACGTACTCGAATTAAATCTTCTTCTTCTAAAAAGATAACCCAAGCTTTTACCCCTTTTATATGTCCAAGTGAACTTACAGCCAATGAAGCTTGTTCAGAGTTTACATTGTATTCATCCATTAGAGCCTTTGTCATGTTTATATGACCGACTCCCTCTTCTGTAAGTTTAAAATTTTGAAGAACATATCCATTTAAATGAGCCATCTCAATTGATGTTTCATACATATTGTCATATATTTCATTAATAGAAAAATCCTTTTTTATCAAATTACTAGCTGCATAAAAAGTTCTTTCTGTTGTACTTGGAAATAAGAATCTTCCTGTATCTCCAATAATCCCCGCATAAATTAGTCTTGCAGCTTTGTCAGTTACGACTAATTGTTCATTACTACTCTCTGCCAGTTCAAAAATTAACTCACTTGTTGAACTTGCAGTAGTATCTACATGCATAATATCACCGTATGGATCTACGTTCGGATGATGGTCAATTTTAATCAGTTTCTTTCCAGTTGAATATCTCACGTCATCTACTCGTTCAGTATTGGCAGTGTCACAAACAATGACAAGTGCATCCTTATAGACTTCATCTGCAATTTCATCCATTTTATATAAATACTCTAGAGATTGCGGCAAATGTCCTACTACATATACTTTTTTTTCAGGATAACTTGCTTTAATCATCTCTGCTAAACCACACTGCGAACCAATTGCGTCTGGATCTGGGCGAACATGACGATGAATTATTATCGTATCAAACGAATGTATATCTTTTAAAATTTGTTCCTTCAACATTAAACTCTCCTTTATATGAAAACTTTTGAAATATAGTTTCTATGACTGTAAAATAGAATTATGTATTAGTCATTGAAAGGTGGAAGCTAAGTGAATAGCATTGCAACAATCGTAATTATATCTTTTCTATTCTTCTTATTTTACGTTACCAAATTTTTCTTTACAAGCGAACTATTAACAAAAAAAATTGCAGGATCACGTGCGAGGTTAACTTTTGGATTATTCTTATTGCTTTACGGTATAAATCAAATGGTAGCAAAGCTTGAATTAATAACAATTTGTGTCGGTATTATGTTCATTCTATTTGGTGCGGCAAATCTATATCGTGGATACTTACAAAATAAGCATTACAAAGCAATTGAAAATAAACAAACTGTTTAATCTTATAGTAATCTAGAAAGTGAGAAAACTTACATGATGACTGAAGAACTATTTTCATCAAAATTTGATGAACTAGTAGAATTATCACATTCTAGTATTAAACTTCAAAAACTACTTACTTTTGCAGAAGAATTAGAGAATCAAGAGGAATGGGGATATTTATATTACGTTAATATGGAATTAGCAGAAACTGCTTTTTCTATTGGAGAAATAGACTTATTTATTGATACCTTTTTGTGGTGTGTAGATTTATATGACCAAAACGAAGAACGTATTGAGCAAGAGCAAATCCTATGGCTGTACAAGTGGTTGTTAGAAATAATACCTCAGTCCCTCAGATTCTCGTTAGAAGAAATTCACCATTATTTCGAGGATTTTAAGAATCGTTTAGTTATTGCTAACTATTCTTTAAGACCGTATTTTCAAGCTCTATTTATAATGAACTTATATTTAAATCAAAATGATTACGCAAAACAAAACTATCAACTTTATAAAAAATCTCCAAGGGATCATTTAAGTAATTGTGAAAAATGTGAAATGTATGGTGAAATGATTTATTTACTACAAACTGATCATCTTCAAGATGCGTTAAATTTACAAAATAAAATAATGCTTAGCACAGTAGATTGTGACGAAGCGATTCACAAATCCTACTCCAAATTACTGCTTCCTTTATTAGAAGATAGCAAAATAGATGAAGCATTAATTATTCAACAAAAAGCTTATTTTGTAACATACAATCGCACAAAATACATTCCTGAACTAAGTGAACAAATGATTTTTTTAACTTTTTGTGATCCTGACAGAGCAATTGAATTGTTCTATAAACATGTTGATTTATGTGATAATCTTTCGAATCTATCATATAAATTTGAGTTTTGGCTAGCAGCATTATTTATGGCGAAAAAATTGGAAATACATGAAGATGAATTTATTTATGACTTAGAAAAATTAGAGAAAATTGTATATGACTTAGCAAAAGATTTTGATACTAGAAACGAAAATAATGAATTTGTTAATCGAGTTAATAAGCTACTTTCGAATTAAAAATACGGGATGATTTTTTTCATAAACTTCAGAGGCGGGGATAGGTTTCCTGCTTTTTTTTATAACTAAAAAATAATGGAAGCCCTAATAGGACTTCCATATAGTGTGTAGACAAAGTACAAATAACTTGATTTTCAGACTGATTGCAAGCGTTTGTCTTTCGAGGCGCGAAGCCTGGTGAGGAGCGGAGTTACCCTTAACGGTAATGAGCACCGCAGACAGGCGAAGCAACGAAGAAAGCGAGCGTTTGTCAACAGTCTGAATGGAAGCCCAAATAGGACTTCCATATCTCATCGATCTAATAACTGCATCATCATCAATGCTTTACCTACTAATATTCCTTGTTGAAATACTTCAACATCAACTTTTCCAAACTTACGACCTAATTCTAAAACTTTTGGTTTAATTTCAATTACATCATCAATTTGAACTGGCTGTACGAAGTAAATTGTAATATTTTCTACGATTAAGTCTCCTTTTTTCATATCACGAACTGCTCGTTTACCGGCCTCAGTTACAATTGTCGTAAATACGCCATGTGAAAGAGTACCAATTACATTCGTCATTTGCGGGGTTACATTACATCTAATTGTAAAGTCTTCATTTTTTTGCTCTTTATTATTATGAAATTGACTAGTAACGATATCATCGATTGTTTCTCCCACTTGAGGTTGACGTTGCAATTGCTGTAATGCTTCAAGTACATCTTGACGACTTATTATACCGATTAAGTTATTCGATGTATTGACAACTGGTAGCAACTCTATTCCTTCCCAAACCATCATTCTAGCGGCTGCCGCTACCGACATCTTTTCATTTACAACTATTGGTTGTCTAGTCATTACTTTGTCAATTCTTTGAGTACGTTGTTCATGTATAATATCCTTTGAAGTTACAATCCCTATTAGCTTACCTCGATCATCAATTACAGGATATCTTCCATGACCTGTGTCTCTGTTATGTTCATACCACTTTTCAACTTCATCAAACGGAGATAGTGTAGCTGTTTTTTCAGTTGGAATAAGTATATCCTCAACTAGTACAATATCTTTTTTTATTAACTGATCGTAAATTGCTCTATTAATTAAGGTCGCAACAGTAAATGTATCATAACTAGAAGAAATAATCGGCATTTTCATTTCATCTGCAAGACGTTTTACACTTTCATCAGTATCAAATCCACCAGTTACTAAAACCGCTGACCCTTCTTTTAATGCTAATTCATGTGCTTTCACTCGGTTTCCGACGATTAATAAATTATTTGCACTAATATATCTCATCATCGCATCAAGTTGCATTGCACCAATAACAAACTTATTAAGCGTTTTATGTAATCCTTCTTTACCACCTAAAACTTGTCCATCAACAATATTAACAACTTCGGCAAAAGTTAATTTTTCAATATTTTCTTTTCTTTTCGTTTCAATTCGAATCGTACCTACACGTTCAATGGTACTAACAAATCCTTTGTTTTCCGCATCTTTAATTGCTCTATATGCAGTACCTTCACTTACACTTAAATCTTTTGCAATTTGTCTTACTGATATTTTATGACCGACCGGTAGTTGTTCAATATGTTCTAGTATTTGATCGTGCTTTGTAGTCAATTACCTCACCAAGCTTTCAATGGTTGTATTAATATTTTTATTAACTATTATATAACAATTCATACCATGAAAAAAAGCACGTTTCAACGTGCTTTTAATACTGTACTAATATTTTCTTCCATGACCTATACTACAATAGTGAAATTGTTGTATTTGGCTCATGAATGAAACCATTATTCTTTGGTAATTTTGAAAGGAACTCATTTGGGTCTACTTGGATTGGTGGAAATGTATTGTAATGCATCGGAATTACTTGTTGTGCATTAATCCATTCAGAAGCAATTATTGCATCGTCGATTCCCATTGTAAAATGATTACCAATTGGTAAATATGCTATATCAATATTTTCATACTCTCCTAATGTTTTCATACCTCTGTATAATGCAGTATCACCAGCATGATAAATTGTTTTCCCAGCTATTTTTAATAAAACGCCTGACGGTGGTCCTACATTAATTATTTGTTTATTTTCTTCATCAACAATACTTGAACCATGGATTGCTTCTACTAATTTTAATTTACCAAATGAAAACTCTTTTTCTCCCCCGATATGCATAGGGACAACTTTAACACCTTGCCACGAGATCCAAGTTGCTAATTCCACAGGAGCAATAACAGTTGCATCATTTCGTTTTGCTAGTTCAACTGTGTCACCTAAATGATCGCCATGACCATGTGTTACATAAATATAATTCACTTTAATATTTTCTACCTTCACATTAGTATGTGGATTACCGTTAATAAATGGATCAATAATAATTGAATCTTGACCGTGTTCTACTAAAATAACACTGTGCCCAAAATATGTAATTTTCAAATGAAGTCGCTCCTTTATTATAAAATTAGTCTCTACCACATTTTAACAGATTATTTTCTATTACAAAAATAAGAAATAAGTTAACTATTTTACGTAATTCGATAAAAAATGATAAAATGAGAGTGTTATAAACTGTAAAGACTTTTTTGTTTATTGCAGTAATTTGTTTTTTAAGAAAGGATGTTACAAATGGAACACCGTATACAAAATCTATCAACTTGGTTAAAAGAGCAAGATATTCAACTAGGATTTATAACTTCTACTGAGAACGTATTTTATTTAACTAATTTCCATTGTAATCCACATGAACGTCTTTTAGCTTGTCTTGTATTTCCAAATGATGAGCCAATTCTTGTATGTCCACAAATGGAAGTTGGACATGTACAAAACGCAGGCTGGAAATATGACGTAATAGGCTTTAATGATAGTCAAGATCCTTGGGCAATGATACAAGAATCATTAGCAAAACGTAATATTAAAGTAAATCGTATGGCGATCGAAAAAGAACATCTTCTTGTTGGCCGCTATGAAAGACTAGTCCAACTTTTCCCTGGCGTACAATTCCTTGCAGCTGAGGAAAAATTACATGACTTACGTTTAATTAAAGATAGTGAAGAAATTCGTCGTATGCAGGTTGCTGCCGAAGCTGCTGACATGGCTTGCCAAATTATTGTTGATCGTATTGCTGAAGGCAAAACAGAAATGGATTTAATTGCTGAAATGGAATACGAAATGAAGAAAAAAGGTATTTCTAAAACATCATTTAGCACTTTAATTTTAACTGGTGCAAACTCAGCGTTACCACATGGAAATCCAGGTACAAACCCAATTAAAAAAGGTGATTTCGTACTGATGGACTTAGGTTTTATCGTTGATGGATATTGCTCAGATACCACTCGAACAGTAATGTTTGGTCAACCAAATGAGCAACAACGAGAAATTTATGAAACCGTTTTAAAAGGTCAACTTGCTGCAATCGAAGTAAGTAAACCAGGCGAGGTATTAGGAAATGTTGACCGCGCTGCTCGTCAAATCATCACAGACGCTGGATATGGCGAATATTTCGTTCACCGTATTGGTCACGGTTTAGGTATTGGTATCCACGATTACCCATCAGTAAACGATGCAAATACTGGTATTATTAAAACTGGTATGTCATATACAATTGAGCCAGGAATCTATGTACCTAATGTTGGTGGAGTTCGTATTGAAGATGATATCGTTATTACAGAAACAGGTGCAATGACGTTAACGAAGTTCCCTAAAGAATTAATCATCCTATAATATGAATCAAGACGGAATAATAACTATTCGACAAATACTTCACTCAGACATCCCTATTATGCATAAATGGGAATGTGATGATGAAATTGGTAAGCTTGTAGGAATAGAAAAACCACGTTCCATTGATGAAATGGTACAAGGCTATGAAAAATATTTTGACGGACTTAAACCTAATCTCCACTTGTTCACAATCGAATACGATCGTATTTGTGTAGGAAGAATTGAGCTAGGAAATCTTGATCAAGAGAATAATCATGCCGCTTTTGGAATCGTAATTGGAGATCAATCAATGCAAAATAAAGGAATTGGTTCATTTGCATTAAACTATCTACTAAATTATGCTTTTAATGAATTAAAACTTATAAAAATATATGGTGAAGTATACGATTATAATATCACTTCGCAAAAATTCCTTACAAAATTAGGCTTTCATTTAGATGGTATATTGCGCAAGCATGAGTTTTTTAAAGGCGCTCATCGTGATATGTATCAATATAGCATGTTGAAAGAAGAATATAATTGGAGTCATGAATAAAGAAAAAGAATCCCTTTCTTCAGTTGAAGATTGGGATTTTTTAATTGTATAGACATTCTAAAACTTGATTTTCAGACTGATTGCAAACGCTTGTCTTTCGAGGCGCGAAGCCTGGTGAGGAGCGGAGTTACCTTTGACGGTAATGAGCACCGCAGAAAGGTGAAGCAACGAAGAAAGCAAGCGTTTGGCGGGCAGTCTGAAATTTGAAGAATCGTATGTTGTAACGGAAAACCACCCATTGATACATTTCGTTCAATTAGATGATATTGTTTACCATTTATTATAAAAAGTCTATTTCCTCTATAATCAACTGTTTTACCTTGGCTTTCTAATTCAGCCTTCACAGCCTTCGCATAATCATTTAGATTTAAATAGCGCTCATCTAAATCTAATGTAATATTTTGATTACGATACCCCATTAGCCAGTTAAACCCGAAAATACCTGCAATCAGAAAAATAAAGATAAAAATAAACTCCATTACCACCACTTCTTTTTACATAAAATGGAAATTATAATATAATTTTACTATAAATTTAAAGTGGATGTTATTGAAACTGAAATAAAATAAAATCCCTTTACCGATTCCGATAAAGGGATTTTGCTTTTTATTAGTTTGTAGAAACAGATGTACCTTGTAATAAAGTAGTTGCTTCTTTGTATTCTAAGCCGTGAGCTTCCGCTACTGCTTCGTAAGTTACATATCCATCAAGTGTATTAATACCTTTGAATAATGCAGAGTTATCTAAGCAAGCTTTTTGATAACCTTTGTTAGCAATTTGAACTGCATAAGGTACTGTAACATTTGTTAATGCCATTGTAGAAGTACGAGGTACTGCACCAGGCATGTTTGCTACAGCGTAGTGTACTACTCCATGCTTCTCATATGTTGGGAAATCATGAGTTGTAATACGATCTGTTGTTTCGAAAATACCACCTTGGTCAATTGCAATATCAACTACAACTGAACCTGGTTCCATTGATTCGATCATTTCTTTTGTTACAAGTTTTGGCGCTTTTGCACCTGGAATTAATACTGCACCGATTACAAGATCAGATTCTTTAACCGCTTCAGCAATATTGTAAGGGTTTGACATTAAAGTCGTAATTTGATGACCAAAAATATCATCTAATTGACGTAAACGATCTGGATTTAAGTCAATCATCGTTACATGAGCACCAAGACCAACAGCTACTTTAGCAGCATTTGTTCCTGCTACACCTCCACCAATGATTGTAACATTTCCACGACGTACTCCTGGTACTCCACCTAATAAAATACCTTTTCCGCCTTTATTTTTCTCAAGGAATTGAGCACCGATTTGAGCTGACATACGTCCTGCTACTTCACTCATTGGAGTTAATAACGGTAATGTATTACCAACTTGTACAGTTTCGTAAGCAATTCCTACTACTTTATTATCAATTAAAGCCTTAGTTAATTCAGGCTCTGGAGCTAAATGTAAGTATGTGAATAAAATCAATCCTTCACGGAAATATCCATATTCGCTTGGAATTGGTTCTTTAACTTTCATAACCATTTCATTATTCCAAGCCTCTTCAGCTGTTTCAACAATTGTTGCGCCAGCATTTACGTATTCTTCATTAGTAAATCCTGAACCAAGTCCAGCATTTGTTTCAATATAAACTGAATGACCATGTCCAACTAAGTTCATTACTCCAGCTGGTGTCATTGCTACACGATTTTCGTTGTTTTTTATTTCTTTTGGTACCCCAATACGCATGTTATTTCCCCCTGAAATATATTTAATTCTCGCCTTTTAGGATGAGCTCTATTTATTAAAAAATAATACATTTTTATATTAACACAAAACATATAGTGCAGAAAATGAAAACGCTTAATTTCAATTAATAAATATTAATTCAGAATCTTTTTTACTATAATTTATGCTTTAAAAATGGAATTGTCCCATGAATTCTCATGATAATGGGATATGTCTGTATTTATTAATGACATCCAAGCCACCAGTGACTTCAAATATATCACCTGTTATAAAATCAGACTCTTCCTTACACAAAAATTGCACCATTCTTGCTATATCTTCCCCAGTACCAGATCTTCCAACTGGAGCAAGACCTTTTCCATCCTTACTTGCTTCAGTTTGATTCGCTTCTTTCATATCACCAAAAATATCCCCAGGACAAATCATATTAGATGTTATACCGTTTTCAGCTTCCTCATAGGCTATTGTTTTAGTTAATGAAACTAGCCCTACTTTAGCAGCACTGAATGCAGAACGATAAATCCATCCCGAAGCTGAATTGGCACCTTGAAATCCATAATTTATGATACGTCCATATTTCTGCTTTCTCATAATTGGAATAATTTGCTTTAAAAGATAAAACACGCTGTGCAAATTTCCATACAACAAGTATTCCCACTCTTCATCAGTGTAGTCAGCCAGTTTTTTACGGTTAAATAAATACGGTCCAGCATTATTGATAAGACAATCAACCCTACCGAATTTCTCCATCGTTTTTGAGACAATCTCATTAATAAATTGTTTATCGCAAATATCACCTTTTACAAAAAGAATCCGGTCCAAATAATCCTTCCATTCTTCTTTTCGCTCTTTGATAGCTTGATCATCAGAAAAGTACGTAACAGTTACTGAATAGCCTTCGTTCAAAAATGCTTCAGTTACTTTCTTCCCTAACCCCTTCGATCCTGCCGTAATGACAGCATGCCTCATAAAACTCTTCCTTTCGAGTCTAAATAATTTTATATATTTTTGAAAATCATCTAGATAAATCAATCAATTGTATGTATTTATAAATTCTATTCTCATTAATCTTTTTAATTGGTTCTTTAAGAATAAAGCCAATTCATTAAAAATTATGTCATATCTTATACATATATCTTTAATTTAGTAAGATTATTTTATTAAAAGATAACTATGTTTTCTATTATTATGAATTATTTTCCTTTTATTTTAATAATTTTTATTTTTAGATTTTAGCTTTATCTATTCAATAAGCGAGCCTAAATTATAAAAAATATTCAATTCAATTTGTTTCACTTATTTTTTTCAATGTATAATATAGTCAAAAGGGGGAGTAAGATGTTACAAGATTATTTTTCATACGACGAACGATTAGGTATTTTTCTACCAAACCTAAAATTGGATTGGGAAGATTACTCTCACGATCAGCAACTAGTGATTCTTACTGAATGGGAATATATCCGTGGTGAAATACCTGATCATATTAAACGTTTAGAGTTTTCGATTAATCACAAACAAGAACAATTAAATCATGAATCTGATTTTGTTTTGAGCTGTAAATTAAATTCTGAAATTGCAGAGTTAGCATCAATTATTAACGATCTTTGGATATGGTTTAGAAGTAACCAACAAATGTCCAATGATACAAAAATACATGGTTAAAAAGCTAACAATAAGTTTGTTAGCTTCAGTGTGTAGTCAAAGTCCAAAAAACTGAGTTTCAGACTGATTGCAAGCGCTTGTCTTTCGAGGCGCGAAGCCTGGTGAGGAGCGGAGTTACCCTAGAGGGTAATGAGCACCGCGCAGGCAGGCGAAGCAACGAAGAAAGCGAGCGTTTGGCGAGCAGTCTGAATTTATTCATTTTCGCGCTTTTGAATTTGTAAAAGTGTTTCTCCGATTGTTTTCAGTTCCTCTTTTAGTCTGATGGTTTCATTCGCAACTTTTTCGGAAGATGCTTCTTTTATTTGCTTGTTAAGTTGGTCAGCCACTTTTCGTAACTTACCGATGGATTGTTCTAGCTGAAAACTTGATGTAGGCTTCATAATTGTCTCCTTGAATGGTTTTCTTTTAGCATACCACATACTTGTTTACATCCAAACGGGTATTCGATGAGCTATGGGTAAATTGCCTAATGGATGTTCTAGTATTTTGGTTTCCACTCATTCGACACTCTAAAAAAGCTAACAGATAATTTGTTAGCTTCTCAAATTGTGATTAATCTGTTGGCTCCTGGTTTACCCGTTCCGATAATATACGATATTGATAAAATTTCTTTGTATATTCTAATACGTTTTTTGTAAAAGATTCATTCCATTTTGCCCCAACAGTAACTCCTAATAATGGAATACCACCTAAAACCTTACTCCGTAATGAATGGATCATTAATAACTTGCACATTTGTAATATGATTGTGTAATAGACCCCTTCTCCATTAAACTCATTTTCCCAAGTTGCAAATACGTCAGAATCCTCATGCTTTAAAATATCGTTCATTAATTGACTCCAAACAATATATTTTTCAGTTGATGGGAGGATTGCCCCTTGTAGTACTTTTAAGCTACATTCCATCTCTTTTGGAATACTTACATCATAACCATAACAAAGTGCTATTTCTTGTACGGTTTTCAGATTAATAAATAATAAAGCCGGTAAATCACCAAATAAAGCAAGCTTTGTACTAGTTCCACTTATTCCACCTTGAACACTTGAGACTATTAAGGCTTTCGATATTTCCTGTTCAGCTAAAAAATTCAATTGTCTTAGTGGTAGCTTTCTTAAATCGCTTATTATCTTAACATCACTTCTTAAAATTTGTGCTCGATTAAGTATATCTAATTTCTTTTCTTGAAACTGTTTTGTTGTTTGTATTAAAGATTGAGTGTGGAAAAAAGCGGTTGAAAAAAATTCATTAAAAGTATTCGAATAGCTTTGAGGTATTTTTTGGAGGAGAAAATTAGAAGCATTTTGATACATTAGTTCAAATTTATTTAAATTTTGCTGTTGTTGTTTCTTTTCAATCAAATCGTTAAGCTCAAGCCATAGATTATACTCTTTTATTTGATCCATACTATCACCTCAAATATAAAAAAACGTAGAGCCAAAAAGTGATCTCAATTTAAGAATATGAGGTCATCTATTTTTGTATGCTCTACGTTTATGTTTACTAAACAGATTATTTCATTCCAACTCGTACTACATCTCTTGCAATTACAACTTCTTCATTAGTAGGAATTACGATAACTTTAACTGGAGAGTGATCAAAGCTAATGAATGCTTCTTTTCCTCTAAAGTTATTTTTACTTGGGTCAAAATAAACACCCATAAATTCAAGACCTTCTAATACAGCTTGACGAATTTCTGGACCATTTTCACCAATACCAGCAGTGAAGATAATCGCATCTACACCTTTCATACGTGCAGCATAAGATCCTAAATATTTGTGAATACGTTCAATGAATACACTTTGAGCGATTTTAGCTCGTTTATTACCTTCTTCAGCTGCAGTCTCAATATCACGTAAGTCACTTGAGAATCCAGAGATACCAAGCATACCACTTTGTTTATTTAATACATCAAGTACTTCCTCAGCTGTTTTACCTGTTTTTTCCATAATGAATGGGATTAAAGCTGGGTCTAAGTTACCTGAACGAGTTCCCATTGTTACACCAGCAAGTGGAGTGAATCCCATTGAAGTATCGATTGATTTTCCACCTTCAACTGCAGCTATACTTGCACCATTTCCTAAGTGACATGAAATAAGTCTTAGCTCTTCAATTGGTTTACCAATTAATTCAGCAGCTCTTTCAGTTACATACTTATGTGATGTACCGTGGAATCCATATTTACGAATACCAAATTGCTTGTAGTATTCATAAGGTAAGCTATATAAGTAAGACTCTTCAGGCATAGTTTGATGGAATGCAGTATCGAATACAGCTACTGCAGGAATATTTGGTAATAATTCTTTAAATGCACGAATACCAACTAGGTTAGCTGGGTTATGAAGTGGTGCTAAATCAGAAAGTTCATCAATTTGTTGTTCAACTTCTTCAGTAATTAAAGCAGAATCTGTAAATAGTTCTCCACCGTGAACTACACGATGTCCAACTCCATGAATTTCATCGAATGAAGAAATAATTCCTAAACCTGTTAGCTTTTCAAGAAGCATTTTTACTGCAACAGAGTGATCAGCAATATCAGTTACTTCTTTAATTTTTTCCCCGTTTACTGAAATTACAAAAACACTATCCTTTAAACCGATACGTTCTACTAAACCAATTGTAAGTACTTTTTCGCTAGGCATTTCAATTAATTGAAATTTTAATGACGATGAACCTGCATTAATAGCAAGAATATTTGCCATGTTTTACATCTCCTTTAAACATGAAACTGTTATATTTTTTAAGCTGAAATTATTATAACACAAATTAGTTTACGTGTTTAAAAGTTCAATTATTGTAAATTTTCTTTAAACCATTCATTCATTTGAAGCATAATATCTTCAACTGCTTTCATATTCGATAACTTAGGGAAATCAACTAATAAAGCCTGTTTTGGCTTCTTCATATTTTCTGCATTTTTGCGGATTATTAATATACTTTTTTGATGTTTTTCGTCCTTAAAGGCAGATACTGGCAACTGTATCAATCCTTGAATAACACCTGTTTCATTAATATAGCTTTGTAATTGCGCAGATTGCTCTGAAGTAAATAGGTGATTTGGAACTAGCGAGATGAAAAATCCTCCAGATTTTAAGTAGTTTATACTTTGCTCAATAAATAAATGATGAGCATAAGACATGCCTTCTTTTGATTTTAAAGTATATTCTTTTGCACGTTCAGCATTTGGATAAAAACCAATTGGTAGATCACAAACAACAAGATCAACCGGATCTACAAATAAAGGTGCTAAACTGTCTTGATTAAATAGTTCTATTTCATGCCCTAGTAGGTTGCCAATAACAAATGCGATTCTAACAAGAACATCATCTACATCTATTCCAACAGATTCAGTAAATTTATCCTTTGAAGAATTTAAAATTGTTAATAAAAGATTTCCAGTACCAATTGCCGGATCTAAAATAGTTAAATTTTGTTTCCCTTCAGTAAGCTTTCCAACTAAATAAGTAATAATAAAAGCAATACCATCTGGCGTCATTTCATGATTTGTTTGTACCCCTTGCTTCATACCTTTTAATATCGCTAATTGAAATGCTCTACGGATACTCTCATTATCTTTTGAAGCTGATGTAAATTGATGAATTGTATTCATAAGCTTATCTTTTTGCGAACCATTAATTTCTTCTTGCAAAACTTCCCCTTCAAAGAAATTTTCACCCGTTTCAATTAATGCCTCTAAATAAGAAATTTCTAAATTATCTTTTAAACATTCTGTCGATTCATCTATGTAATTAAATAAAAATTCAACTGAATTCTCTTTTACCATTTTTCATTCCTCACTTTCAAATAGAACAGTCATTGTGTTTCATTATACGTATGGCTCTTAAACGTGTCCACTTTAAAAAATTCTTCTATTAGAAAGTATTCGGTTTTTTTAATCAATTTTAATCCAGTACTGTTAATTTAATTTTAATTGATGAATGTTTGCTTTTAATTAATACATTTTGAACTTTTTATGTAGTTTTAATTTTTTTGTATTGAATTGGAATTAATGGCATTATGATGAACAGTATCTTTTTCATGAAGCAATAATGAAAACATAAAAAGACCTCTTTTATTGAGGCCCTCGTTAACTAATTTTTACTTTTTTCTTTTCCAACGGTTTCTTAAATCGAGTTATATAGTTCAAGGATATTGTTCCATGAACTAGGCGATATAAGCTAGTGATAACCGAAAGTAATGTATATGGTTTGTATGCTAAGTATTTTGATTCCCATTTATTCGCAAATTTGCTTTTAAAAGTTAGTAATCCTTTGAAGTTATAAATTGAGTTACCATATTTAAAGATCATTTTTGCGGATTTTTCGATGATTGATGATTTTGAATCTTGGCCAACATTTGCTAATGGTGCCATTCCAAGGCTACAGCTTTTAAATCCATTTTCTTTTGCCCAAAACATAATTGAAACAAAAAGCATATCCATCGTTCCATATGGTAATTCCTTTAAATATCTCATTAAATCGATTGTTATATTTTCGCCTTGAATCGGTAATGTTGCAAAAGCAATAACTTGACCATTTTTATCCCTTAAGATACCGATTGGAAAATTTGAAACATAATCAAAATGAAATGAACCAACTGAAAATGATAGCTCTTCTCTTCCGTTTAACCATACATCTGAGACCCCTTTTAGCTCTTGAAGTAGACCTATTGTATGTCCAGGCATTGACACTTCAAATTGATATCCTTGTCGGATGAATTTGTTTCTTTTTGTTCTTAGTTTTGCTCCTTTTTTACCTGCAATTTCAAAATCCTCTAATTCAACGATTGCTTCTTCACCTAATTTTAACAATCGATAGCCAGCTTTTTCATACAACAATTTTGAGTTTTCGTCTATTTGATAAAAGCTCGGAATACATTTTATACTCCTTGAATAATTTTCAAACTCCTTTATTTTTTCAAAAGAAATCTCACCAATTGGATCACATAGAACAACTAATTTATTACCCTGTTTACGGTACACAAATGCAGATTTTTGATCTTCTGAAAGAAATACTTTTTTATCTCCAAGTAATCCTAAATGTGTTAATGAAGTTCCACCATATGTTTGAATAAGTTGTTGAATAATCTCAATTGTAGTTTTATGATTTGATTCTTTTAAAATTTGTTTCATAATACCCCCAAAATAAAGAGTCAATTTTCTTTACAATTTCTATTTTACAAAAAATAATTCCTTGTGGATATCCATACATTATTTTTTTTTAATACTCTATTATTTGGTAATATTTAACCCCTCCTGTATAATTCAATTTATTAAAATATAATGGATGTGAGAACTAATGGATAAGAAGATTGGTTTTATTGGCTGCGGTAAAATGGCTCAAGCCATGATTGGTGGGTTAATTGATTCGAATGTAATTGGAAGTCATCAAATTTTTGTGAGTGCAAGGTCTAATGAAACACTTGTAAAAGTGAAAGATTTATATAATGTTCACACATTAAATAATAATATCGATTTAGCAATGCAGGTTGATTATTTGTTTTTAGCAGTTAAACCTGATTTATATCCAACTATTATTGAGGAAATTAAAGAAGTTGTTTCAAGTAATACTGTGATCATTACGATTGCCGCTGGAATTACTTTAGAAGGTGTTGAGAAATCATTCGGTAAAGAGGTTAAAATCGTTAGAACGATGCCAAATACTCCTTCATTAGTTAGAGAAGGCATGAGTGCACTTTGTCATAATCAAGTAGTGAACAATGAAGAACTAAGTGAAGTAGTAGAAATTTTTAATAGCTTCGGAAAATGTGAATTAGTAAATGAAAAATTAATGGATGCGATTCCTGCTGTTAGCGGTTCTTCGCCAGCCTATGTTTACTTAATGATCGAAGCTTTAGCAGACGGAGCTGTATTACAAGGTATAAAGCGAGACCAGGCATATAAGTTAGCTGCTCAAGCAGTTTTAGGAGCAGCAAAGATGGTACTTGAAACTGAATTGCATCCTGGAGAATTAAAGGACCAAGTTTGTACACCAGGTGGTGCAACAATCGAAGCAATTGCTGAATTAGAAAAACAAGGCTTCCGCTCATCTATTATTTCGGCCATGGAACGTTGTACGGAGAAATCAGCGTCTTTAGGTAAATGAACTTTGCAACTGTCTAATAATATACACAATGAGGCATTCATATTCGTGAATGCCTTTTTAATGCAAAAAAACTGCCGAGATTTACTCGACAGCCTTTTACCTCTTAATAGAGTTATTGTTATTATTTTGCAGCTTTTACAGCTTCGATTGCTGCTTCATAGTTTGGATGAGTTGTACCTTCAGCTACGTACTCAACGTAAGTAACAACATCATTTGAATCTACTACGAATACTGCACGAGCTAATAAACGTAATTCTTGCATTAAAACACCAAATGCTTCACCAAAAGATGCATCACGGTGATCAGAGTAAGTATGTACATTTTCTAAACCACTTGCAGCACACCATCTTTTTTGTGCGAATGGTAAGTCCATTGAAATTGTTAAAACTTCAACGTTGCCTACGTTTGATAATTCTTCGTTAAAACGACGAGTTTGTGCATCACAAATTCCAGTATCTACAGAAGGTACTGCGCTAATTAAGCGTACTTTACCAGCTGAAGCCTCTAAAGTTACAGGGCTTAAATCATTTGCTAATACAGTAAAGCTTGGAGCTTTTTCTCCTACTTTTACTTCTTGTCCAATAAGAGTTACTGGATTGTTTTTAAATGTTACAGATGCCATGATATTTCCTCCCAAAATTACAAAATGTTCACAACATTTATCTTACTGGAAGGAAACCTTGAATGCAATTAACTTTACTTATATTTTTTATTTAATCTAAATTTGTATCAAAAATTGCTTCATCATCAACTGAATTATCTTTTTTCTTCATATATTTTTTTGCTTTTTCAAGCGCTTGTGGAGCTAAATCCATCAGCTTTTCAATTAAATGCGTGTTTTGATCTAAGTGAAGCAATTTCACTCCATCTCTGTTAACAATTAAAAATGCAATCGGAGTGATTGAAGCACCTCCACCTGTACCTCCTCCAAATGGATGTGGACTTCTTACATCAGCTTCTTTAACACCATCTACTAAATGGTAATTTCGAAATTCACTTCCACCAGCTGCAAAGCCAACCCCTACTTTTGATACGGTTAAGATTAAGCTTCCGTCTGGTGTTGAAATTGGATCACCAATAATTGTATTTACATTAATCATTGCTGATAAATTTTCCATTGCTGCGTGCATTAAGTCCCCAATAGGATGTTGACTCATTGTTAATCACCTCTAATTAGTTTCGATTGGATGTGTTGCTTTAAAGTCTTTTCTAGTTTTTAAAAATGCTTTAAGTAATAATAATCCCGCAAAAACTGCCTTTCGTACCGAAAATGAAAACCTTATCTTACCTTTAGTTTCTATTACGGACGTATAATAGTTGGGCGTGATATCTATAGTTGGCGGTTGATGTAATATCGTAAATTTCTTTAATAAATTTTCAAAAATTCCGATTGCACTATAAGCTGTTCCAATTGATATCCCTGTTAAAGCAGAATTTCCGACACCAAAATGAATATGACAAGTTAAATTGTAAATTTGTACAGTATTTAAAAATTTTGTAATGATAGTATGTCCGTTGGAGTATAAATTTATGAAAAAATCAATTTGTTGAAAGACAGACAAATCCCTTTTTTTCTCTAAATCTGATACGTCCTCCTTTACCTCTTTCGGTCTTTTTAAAGGAATCGTAAAGGCGAAATGCAAAAGGTTGTTCAAAATAGATAGTTTAATATTCATAAATCGTTCTTCATTTGTATAAACGGATAAAATATTTACTTTCATATTAATAAAAAGGACGAAAATGATTAACAGTAAAACTACGATTGCAATAAAAATTAGAATTGAGTATATGTAAAGCAAAAAATCACCCTTTTTTGTATCAGTATGGGCAAACCAACTTCTGGATAAACAAAAAGAATGGTAAAATTACATACCATTCTTTTCGAGTATTAAAATATAATATTTTTGAACTTCAGTTGGTTGGTGATAACAAACAATCTAGGACACCTTCACTTACTCATGTCTATTATAGACACTATTTCCTCGACAAATAGTTTCACTACATTTAACATGTAGTAGATCATCTTTTTCTAACTCAAATGGATTTTCATTAAATAAAATAAAGTCAGCAGAATATCCTTCTTTTATGAGACCTCTTTTATCTTCTTGACGAAACGAAGCTGCACTATCAACCGTATAAAGTTTAATTGCCTCATATAGGCTAATTGCCTCCTCGATATTATATGCTATCCCATCCTTTGCTTTTCGGGTAACCGCTGTATATATTCCTTGCCACGGATTAATTGTATCAATCGGTGTATCTGAACCATTTGCTATAGCGATTGATTCATTTAGCAGTGTTTTAATTAAAAATGCATATTTATTTCGCCTTTGACCAATACGTTCTACTAGCCATGGGTAATCGGCATATATGAAAGAGGTTTGTACATCTACAACGATGTTTAATTCTTTCATTTCCTCAATTAATTTTGGAGATAAAAGTGCACAATGTATAAATCGATCAGGTAGCTGAGTTTGATTAGGATATTTTTTAACAACATCAATAGCTTGCTTTACGGCTAAATCACCAATCATATGAAATGCTATTGGCAATCCATTTTCACGCGCTTTTTTTGTAATTACTTCTAATTTTTCTGGAGAAGTCACTTGTAATCCTGTTATGCTTTGATCATCGTCATAAGGCTTTTCTAACAGTGCAGTGCGACCACCAAATGAACCATCAATAAATGCTTTTACGCCTCCAAATGATACATTCTTATTACCTTTATGTAATCTTCCTTTGACTTCATCCAAAGTTGTATGATGAATTAGAACATGAGTATGAAATGGAACTTCATTTAACAATCGCTCATATAAATCGATCACTAAATTTGCGTTTCCATAATAGGATAAATCCTCTGTAACCGCTCCAACAATACCGTATTGATAACAATCTTTAATAGCGGAAATGATTGCTTTTGACAAATACTGATCGTCAGGTGACGGCATCACTTTAATGATTAAATTGACAGCTTCGTCATACAATAATCCGTTTAAACGACCATCCTCAAAGCAGCCAATTTGTCCTCCTTCGATTTGCATATTTTCATTTATTGTTGCATGACTAAGTGCAAGGGAATTTACAAAGTAGACATGTCTACAAGTTCTTTTTAATACAAGTGGATTTGTGCTTGATAAACTATTTAAATCGTCAATGCAGAATACTGCTTTTGATTCCCATTCGTTTTCATTCCACCCTTCCCCAACAATCCACTCATTCGGATGCGCGTCCTTTACAACTTTTTTCATTCGATCAAGCATCTCGTCATATGATTGACACTTTGACAAATCTACACGATTCATCGCTTCTCCATGACCAATTAAATGTAAATGACTATCAATAAAACCTGGAAAACCGATTTTTCCGTTACAATTAATTTTCTCAAATTGTTCATCTTCTAAAAAAGAAAGCAAAGCTTCATATGTTCCTGTTTTTAAAATTTGTTCATCTTCAGTAATGATTGAGTCTACTGTTTCCCCTTCACTTTCCATCGTATAAAATAAACCATTATGCCAAAGCTTCTTCATTTCATTCCACCATCCGTTAATTAAATAGATTCATTTATTATTTATGTAAGATTAATTGTCCTAAAATCAAAAAAGAGGGAATATTCCCTCATTTTAACATAAGTACTTATTTAATTCGATTCACGTAATTGTTCCATCGCACGTAATTCTACTCGGCGAATTTTACCAGATGTTGTTTTTGGTAGCTCTTTGACAAATTCAATTTTACGTGGGTATTTATATGGAGCAGTAATTCTTTTCACGTGTTCTTGTAGTTCAGAGACTAAGTCATCTTGATTTGAAGCATTTTCAGTCAAAACAACAAATGCTTTAACTACATTACCACGTAATGGATCTGGACTAGCAACAACTGCGCATTCTTTTACAAGCTTATGTTGTACTAACGCATCTTCTATTTCAAAAGGACCAATTGTATAACCAGAACTAATAATTATGTCGTCACTACGTCCATCAAACCAATAGTAGCCATCTTCATCTTTCTTAGCTCGGTCACCCGTTAAATAATACTCACCTTTTCTTTGTGCTTTTGTACGCTCCATATCATTATAATAATGTTTAAATAATGCCGGTGAGCTTATATGAACTGCGATATGCCCCACTTCGTTAACTCCAATTGGATTTCCTTCATCATCAACGATTTCAACTAAGTTACCTGGCGTTGGAATACCCATTGAACCTACTTTTGCCTTAATATCCTTCATCGTTCCGATTAATAATGTATTTTCAGTTTGTCCATAACCATCCCTTACATCAACATTGAAATGCTTTTTGAATGTACGGATTACTTCTTGATTTAAAGGTTCTCCTGCTGACACAGCACTTCTTAATGAAGGTAATTGATATTGATCTAGATTTTCAACCTTTGCCATAAATCGGTATTCGGTTGGCGTACTACAAAATACTGATATATTTTGCTCCTTTAGTAATGTTAGGAAAGTATCTGCATCAAATTTCCCTTCATAAAAGAATCCCGTTGCCCCACTACCTAATGTCGCTAAAAATGGACTCCATATCCACTTTTGCCATCCAGGACCGGCAGTTGCCCATACAGTATCATCTTCTGTCACATCTAGCCAATTCGAAGCAACTGTACGAATATGTGCATACCCCCAACTATGAGTGTGTACAACACCTTTAGGATTGCCAGTCGTTCCTGACGTATATGAAATAAACGCTAAGTCATCACTTTTTGTTTCCACAGTTAATACATGTGCTCCACTAATTGCTTGGTCATTCAATGAAGTCCAAACGGTTTGTTGATTATGAATAGTAAATAATTTATATTTTCCAGTTTTAGCAATATCGCTAAAAGTACCTATATATTCATCATGCGATACAATCGCTTTTACTTCACTGTGTTCAAGACGATATTGAATATCCTTAACCGTTAACATTTCAGATCCTGGGATTACTACACATCCAATTTTTAAAATAGCTAAATAAACTACATAAGTCTCAATACATCTTGGCATCATGACAAAAAGTTTGTCCCCTTTTTCAATGCCACTATTTTTAAATGTAAAAGCATATTGATGAACTTTATTATAAAGTTCCTTATATGTTAATTGATGTGATTCTCCATTTAGGTCAACCCACTTTAACGCCACTTTATCAGTTGATGCAAATTTTTCAATTTCCCAAACGAGATTATAAACTTTTGGAGCGATTAGACTTGTACTGTTCATCTTAGTTAGTCCCCCTTTTGATCATTACTAAAATTATATTTTGAATTTTGCAAAATAGAATAATAATGGTTTCGTTAATTGTATAGTCAATTCCTGCTATTTTTCGACTATTATTCAGAAAATTTAAACAAAACCACTCAAAAAAAATAAACTACCTAAAAAAGATAGTTTATTTCATCAAAATAGAAAGCTTAAACTCTACATCAAATCAATCACTTTCAACTGTAATACTGTATGTACAAGTAAATGTTTCATTTGGATTTAGCATTTGAATACCAAGTCTATTTTTCATTTCTTTTACTGGGCCGATTTCATCTGCTATTCCATACCACGGCTCAATACATAGAAAAGGTGCTGTTTGTGTAGTCCATATTCCAACGTATGGAAACCCTTCAAAATGAACTTTGATTTTATTACGATGATTTATCGAACGAATTGTCAGCTCGTTTTTATTAAGTTTTTCAAAAATTAATGCATCATCCTTAAATAGTTCACGATTTAATGGTAAGTTTTTAATTTTTTGACCAATTAGTTCTCTTTTACCACTTCGGTATGATCCTTCTAATTTAATTGTTTCTAATCTTTCTTCCTCTTCAAACTGTATGTAATAATCCTCAAATGTTTCATCTTCCTTCAGTGGTATGTTAAACGCTGGATGAGCCCCTATTGAAAATGGCATTGATTTCTCATCATTATTCTTTACAACATATTTAATAAAAACAGTATTGTTCTTAATCATATAATTAATATTTAATGAAAATTCAAATGGATATTTTAAAAGCGTTTGTTCACTGCTGATTAACTCATAGTTGATATAGTCTTCTTTCTTTTCGGTTAATTGAAAATCCATATCTCTTGCAAAACCATGTTGAGAAAGCTCATAAACTTTATTATCGACTTTATATTGATTATCAATTAATTTACCTACATTCGGAAATAAAACTGGTGCATGTCTCCCCCAATAAGCTGGGTCAGCATTCCATAAATAATTTAAATTATCTTTTTTTGTATAGATACCCGTCAACTCTGCTCCCTGTGATTTAGTTGTAATTTTAATAAATTCATTTTCAATATATGACATGAACAGGTCTCTCCTTTAATTTATTCCCTCTATTATAGCAAAGTTAATCTTAAATATTAAATCAAGCGAAGAACAACTAGAACAAATAGAAAAGAGGTAGGTTTTACCCTACCCCTTAATCCATATTATTTAAATTTATTATCGAGAAAATCCACCAAGGCTTTGTTCAGCCATTTGTACTAAACGCTTTGTGATTTCACCACCAACAGAACCATTAGCACGTGAAGTTGAATCTGGACCAAGGTTTACACCAAATTCTGTAGCGATTTCATACTTCATTTGGTCTAAAGCATTCTGAGCACCATCAACTAATAATTGATTGCTACCTGAATTATTTCTATTTGACATGTGTTGTCACCTCCTTGTGAGTATAGAGTGTGATAAAACACATATCTTCATTCATATTTTTACTGGTAATTTTTAGTAATTTTATAAAAGCGCGTCGATATTGATTTCTTCCTCTTTTGTTGACGATTGATTTCGAATCATTTCGTTCTCAAAAATGATTGATTCTCTATTAACTACAGCTTCATTTATTAGTTCAGTAAAGTCAAAACGACTTTCGTAACGAGCTACCTTATCACGTTTTGGTTTTGTAGTTGGATTAGCTGGAGTAAAAATTGTACAGCAATCCTCATAAGGTCTAATACTGATATCATACGTATCAATTTTTTTAGCAATATCCATGATTTCTAATTTATCCATAGCTAATAATGGTCTTAAAACTGGATAATTAGTTACTTCGTTGATTGTATGCATACTTTCCAATGTTTGGCTTGCCACTTGGCCTAAACTTTCACCAGTTGCTAAAGCAAGTGCTTTTCGATCAACAGAAACTTGCTCTGCAATTTTAAGCATAACACGTCTCATGACTGTCATTGTGTAGCTTGCAGGCATTTCTTTATGAATTGCTTTTTGAATTTCAGTAAATGGAATAACATGTAAAGTCACTCGTCTACAATATCTAGTTAGTTTACTTGCTAAATCAATTACTTTTTGTTTTGCACGATCACTCGTAAATGGAGGGCTTTCAAAATGAATCGCTTCGATTGACACGCCTCGTTTTAATAACATGTAGGCTGCTACTGGACTATCGATTCCACCAGATAGTAATAACATAACTTTACCGCCAACTCCAACTGGATAGCCACCTGCACCATATTCTTCACCACAAGTAATATAAGTAGCATCATCACGCACTTCTACTCGAACAGCTACATCTGGCTGATGAACATCTACAGTTAAGTGTTCTGTATTTTGAAGAATATGCCCACCTAGCTCGCGATTTAACTGTGGCGTATTTAATGGGAATTGTTTATAACTACGTTGTACGTTCACTTTAAACGTTTTAACACTATCTCCAAGCTCGTTAATAGCCTCAAGAGCACCTTTTTTTATTGCATCTAATTCAGTATCAACTTTTCTAGCATAACTAAACGTATGAATTCCGAAAACTTCTTTTAGGTTGGCAGCAACCTTCTCATGGTCTTCACCATTTAATTTTATATACATACGATCACGCGTTGCAGTGATTTTAATTTTTTCATAAGCTTTTAATCGATTTCGAACATTTTCTCTTAATATACTTGTAAATCGACCACGATTTTTTCCTTTTGTAGTCATTTCTCCATAGCGAATTAAAATATATTCTACATTCATGCTGTTACCCCATTACTTTATATAAATTTTTAATTACTTCTTTAATTATTTTGTTAAACTGCTCTACTTCACTCATTGTATTTTCATAAGAAAGACTTATTCTGACAGCACTACTTGCTACTTTTTCGCTTTTACCCATACTTTGTAGTACTCGGCTTATTTCAAAAGTTTTAGAAGAACATGCTGATTTTGTAGAAATAAAAACATTTTCTTCAGATAGAGCATGGACAATTACCTCAGGCTTTAATCCTACAAATGAAATATTTATTATATGAGGAGCAAAATCTGATTGTGGTGAGTTAAATACAGTGTAGTCAATCATCTCTAAATTTTGGATAAGTGCGTTTCTCATGTTAGATAGGTGATCATTCATTGTTTTTTGTTTTTCTAGCGTGATTCTTAGCGCTTTTGCCATCGCAACAATTCCTGCTAGATTTTCCGTTCCTGAACGAATCTCTCGTTCCTGTGAACCACCTGTCATTAAAGATGATAATGTAACACCTTCTCTAATATATAAAATTCCAGTACCTTTTACACTATGAAATTTATGACCAGAAATAGATAATAAATCGATCGCAGCTTGTTTAATATTTAATGGTACTTTCCCTACCCCTTGAACAGCGTCAACATGGAAAAATACTTTTGGATAATCCGTTAATAATCGACCAATTTCGGCTATCGGTTGAATTGCTCCTGTTTCATTATTTACATGAATGACAGAAACTAATATCGTATCATCTCTTAACGCATTTTTTAATTGTTCAACAGAAATAAACCCATCTTCATCTGGGGATAAGTAAGTTACTTCAAAACCTAGATCCTCTAATTGTTTATAAGCTTCATAAATTGACGGATGTTCAATTTCAGTCGTAATTAAATGCTTCCCTCTTGAACGATGCATCATGGCAGTTCCTTTTATAGCTAAATTATTCCCCTCTGTTCCACCTGATGTAAAGATAATCTCTGATGGTTGAACTGACAAAAGCTCTGCAATTTGGTTTCTAGCTTTTGAGAGTAATTGCTCTGAGCGTCCGCCTAGCTTATGAATCGAAGAGGGATTTCCAAAAAACTGGTCCGAAACAGTAATATATGTGTCTAATACCTCTTTATAAGGTTTAGTAGTTGCGCTATTATCAAAATAAATCATTTTTTCCCGTACCTCCATATTGCTTGAGTCCATTTTTCATTATATCTGAAAACAGACGAAACCCCTAAGATTTACATCTATAGGGGTAGTGTGTACTTTTGTTCACTTAGTATTTCTTGTAATTTATCAATTGCACCAGGTTCAATTTTTTCAATTGAAACGGCAGCTTCTTCTAGAGCTTCGTTATATTGAAATTCTCTAAATAATTGCTCTGCCTTGTCCATTGACATAGCCATTTGTACATTTTGACTTCTATAGCGATTTCCATATTGTATCACTTTTTCAACGAAATATCCTTGTTCAATCATATATTTCGTATCATTATAGCAATCATGTACAGCTGTTGCTGCTTTTTCAAGTAAAAATGATACTTGCGTCATTTTTAATGGCTTTTTCTCTAATTCCAAATAAACAATTTGCATACTTTCTTGAGCATCTTTTATTTGTTTCAAAGAAGAAACTGGCATACCAGGTAAATTAGAAATTTGAACAAGACGTTTGACCTCTAACATTAATCGTTTCATTTCAATTAATTGATCACGAGCTTGTAATTCATCTTTTCGAAGTGCTTTTAGCATTTCAACATACATCGAATGAGATTCTTTAACATCTTCCATTTGCTTTTTTAGTAAATCTAATTCTTCTCTTATTACAGAAAATGCAAGATCTTGTTCTGCTACACGAATCTGCAATAATTCAAAGCGTTTTGTAATGATACTTACTTGCTTTTCAACCATTTTTTGAGCTTGAGTATCTTCTTCACTTAATTCATAAATTTGTAGAACTAATTGAGTCTCTTCTTTTGTTTTTAAATTATCTTCTCGAATACTTTGAATTTCTTCCTGAGAAGTCCAAATTTCTTTTTCTACTACAAATTTACTCTCTACTTCTTTTTCTAATAAATCATAGATTGAATCGACTTTTGCTTTCACAAATTCAAGCTTGTCATTCGCTTCTGTGATTTCTAGTTTTTTAATTAATTCGACACATTCGATACATATTTTAGAGCAATCGATTGTTTCATTTTCTAATGTTTCAAAATCAAGCGCATAGCCTTCTGCTTTCATTTGCTTTAAACCATCTGTTAAATTATGTATTTGAGAAGGCATTGTAGTAGAAGATTCAATATAGATATCCGGTATGATTTGCATATTTGTTTTCAGTATATGTACTTGATCAGCAATTTCTTTGACTAAGCCTCTTGCTTCTAAATAGTTTCCATTTTCAGTTGTTTCATTAAATAATTGGATTTGTTGTTTGATATCATCCATTTTTTGTTCTAACTGAGTTTCAGAAATTGAATATAAATGACGATGTGTTAATAAAAGCTTTCTTTGCTCAAGATACTCTTGGTTTAACATTTCAATATCCGAATTATTTTGTTCTTCACTACCTACTAGGTCGCTTACCTCATTTAGAATTTTATCGATGCTTGATTCAGCTTCAGTTAGGCTTACCTCAATTTCACTAATCCCTGCTTTAGCTTTCATGAAATGATATTTATTAATTGCCTCATCTATTAATGAGATGGAATCAGTTACTTTCGGTAAAAAAGTTGTAACTAGTTCATCCCAATCGGTTCTCCATTTATCAAAAAGCTCTTCCGTTTGGCCGGTCATATTTAAGGCCTTTAGCTTTGAAAGTTCATCCGTAACTGGCTTACTCATTAACTGCATTCTCCACGCTTCAAGTTCATCGAGTTTTTTGAATAAACGTTGTCGAATTGTTAAGGCTACAATCATTAATGCGATAACAATAGCTATTACGACTAAAATTACATAGAATGTCATTGTCATTTCCCCTGATGTACCTCCTTTTACTGCCATCTGAATCTATTTATTTGTACGTTATTTTTTGAATTAATAAATCACTCTTTATTTAGGTCATAGTTAATAATAACATGATAAAGTTGATTTTTGGCTTAATTTTTTCAATTTTTTCATATTTTTATCAAACTATAATAAATACTGTAAAAGCTTGTAGAAATTTCAGATTTTTAAACAACGAAAAACGCCTTTTCATTGTGATTTTTCACAATGAAAAAGGCGAACTTTTAGGATGAAAGTTCTACCCGACTAACTAGTCCCTCATCCATATCTAATAGTGATTCGATCCATTTCTCTACATACTCTTTATATCTCTCAAAAAAATACATATCATTTTGTTGTATATACAATACTTCATTTAAATAGCCTGGAAATAAGTACGGTGTTGATAGGAAGGATTTTAATTGGACGAAAAAGACTGAAAATGGCATTGTTAGTTTCGCATTAGACATACGAATTGCATCATAAATTTGAGTAAAAGTATAACGCTCTCTTGCTAAATAGGTCATCATAATTTCACGAATGAAGACAGAGTCGATTGTCAGCTCTCTGTAAAAAATCGAAGCATATTCCTTTTTTAAAAAGTAATAATTAAGTACTTCACCAACAAGGTTCATTAAAGTTAAATTTGCATTTTTATCATACAATGACAAACTATGTTTATCTAAAATTTCAACGTATCCTTCTAAAAAATCTACTATGATATGTTCAAGTAAACCTTGTTTACCTTTAAAATAATATGAAATCGTCGCAATATTTACATTTGCTTTTTTAGAAATATCCCTCACTGAAGTGCCATGGTATCCATTAATTTTAAATAACGTAAGCGCTGTCTCGATGACTTTCTTCTTTGTTGCAAGTTTATCTTGCTCCATACTCGTCACCCTCTTTTACAACATCAATTCCTTTATTAATTAGCGAAATACTGATAAAATCCTCTACAAATCGGTCGACAAAATTACCAGTATTCTTTCGAAATATGCTATGATATTTCACATGAAATAGGGAAAGGGGTCTACAAATGTTTCAAAAAGTCGAATATTCAGGTACAAAAGAACAACAATATAATACCCTAACAGCTCAAATTAAAGCTTTAATAGATGGTGAACATAACCTAATTGCTAATTTAGCAAATACATCTGCCTTATTAAATCAGTTTTTACACGAAATAAATTGGGTTGGATTTTATTTAAAAGATGGAGATCGCAATGAATTAGTTTTAGGACCATTTGTAGGTCTCCCTGCGTGCGTGCGTATACCATACGGTAAGGGAGTTTGCGGGACATCTGCTCAAACAAAAACAGTTCAAAGAATCGATAATGTTCACGATTTCCCTGGCCACATTGCTTGTGACGCTGCATCAAATTCAGAGATCGTTATTCCGTTAATGCATAACGGTGAAGTTATTGGTGTTTTAGATATCGATAGTCCGGAATTCAATCGTTTTGATGAAACGGATCAAAAATATCTTCAAGCAATCGTAAATTTAATTGAAGAAACAATTAGATAAGAAAATTTGATTTCAAAAAGGAATCCTTCATTGGATTTCTTTTTTCTTTCTATAAAAGGTTTAAAACAAAACTGCCCTTGACTATTTTATACTATCTGGTTATAATATTCTTTGTGTAAAATAACGCAGCGTTGTAAGCACAGGCTTGATATTTATTTTGTTCCTCTACTTATTTAAGAGGTGTCATCGCGTAACTCTGGCTGCTGGAGCGAGGATACATGAAAGCAAAATAAACAAACTGGGGCTACACGAACGTTTTTATTTTACTCCAAAATAAAAACTAAAAGGAGGAGACACTCAATGTCTCGTTATACAGGATCTACTTGGAAATTATCTCGCCGTTTAGGCATTTCATTAAGCGGAACAGGTAAAGAATTAGAAAAACGCCCTTATGCACCAGGTCAACACGGACCTAACCAACGTAAAAAATTATCAGAATATGGTTTACAATTACAAGAAAAACAAAAACTTCGTCACATGTTCGGTGTTAATGAGCGTCAATTCCGTCGCACTTTTGATATCGCTGGTAAATTAACTGGTAAACATGGTGAAAACTTCATGATCTTATTAGAAACTCGTTTAGACAACGTAGTTTACCGTATGGGTCTTGCTCGTACTCGTCGTGCTGCTCGTCAATTAGTTAACCACGGTCACATCTTAGTTGATGGCAAACGTGTAGATATCCCATCTTTCCGCGTGAAAATTGGCCAAACTATCAGCTTACGTGAAAAATCACAAAACTTAGCTGTAGTTAAAGAAGCTGTTGAAGTTAACAACTTTGTACCTGAGTACATCACTTTCAACGCTGACAAATTAGAAGGTACTTTCAACCGCTTACCAGAGCGTTCTGAATTACCAGCTGAAATCAACGAAGCTCTTATCGTTGAATTCTACAACCGTTAATCATATCGCTTCTTAGAAAGCGATGCAAAACCACAATCAAATTTGATTGTGGTTTTTTTATATTTTACACCATAAAAAAAGCCCTCGACTTTACTCAAAGGGCTACTTTATGCGGAAAATGAGAGGTGTATTAAAATAAACTTTTATATTATTTTAATTTCACTACCGCTAAGTCATGTTGCAGTGCATTATTACCTTCTTGAGGATCGAATGCAATGTCACTAAGTCCAAATACATTTACTACAACATCACGATCTTTCGGATGAAGAATTCTTACTTCATAAGCGAATAAAACAGGTGAAAGTTGGAAAGATCTAAATGTTCTATATTGATTTGGTGGAATTGTTACAGTGGATGGGTCTGCCATAGGAATAATCACAGGTGAACCACTGGACCAGTCAAACATTAAAACACTTACAGAACGAGCGTCATCCGGGTCAAGATTAACTGCTTCAACTGTTAAAAACTGAGTATCTGAATGTCTTCTTAATACGCCAGTTGATAAAAATTTTGAACATTTTGACGACATCAACGTCACTCCTTTCATATTATTTGGACAAGCAAATCCATATAATATAAAATGTTTCAATCATAAGAAATGAAACGGACATTGGTACAAATAAATTCATAGTTTTAATAAAAATGATAGATTGCCTAAAACTAAATTTGTTTATAGTAAGCTGCTTTTAAAATAGATAAACATTCTCTAAAGTATGCTGACGGTATAATTACTTTTGGTGTTTTTGCAGGAAGACCGACTACGTTTAACCCTTGTTTTTTTGCCAATTTTAAAGATCTAAATAAATGATAATCATTTGAAACAATGACTCCCTGAGCTTGATCATTGTTAATAAGTTTTTTAGAGAACTTCATATTCTCATATGTATTTGTTGATAAATCTTCTTTTATGATTCGATCTTCTTCGATTCCTAATTTGATTAATTCAATCCTCATACATTCAGCTTCTGATATTAATTCATCGTTTCCTTTTCCACCTGAAACAATAATTGTTGCTCTTTTATTTTCCTTAGCATATTTAGCTGCTGTTTCAATTCGATAACGTAACGCTCTAGTTGGCTTATCCTTTTTCAAACCAGCACCTAACACAATCACATAATCGGCGTTTTTAGGTACTTTATGCTGATATTGCAAAAAGCTATTTACACCGATAAAAACAATACAAAATAAATAACTTAGTATCCCAATAATAATTGTATATGTAATTATTTTAAAAAAGCTCATTAACTTTATCCCCTTAAATAAAATTACTTTAGCTTTTATTTTATCGAATAAACAATTAGATTTCATTAAATTTTGGAATATTCCACAAATATTTAACATTATTTACTCATTAACATTTGACTTGTCAGTTCAGCAAATAGAAAATCCCCTATATGAAAAGAAAATTCTTTCTTTCATATAAGGGATTGATTCAAAATTATTTATTCAATTATCTAGGATACTTATCGCCCATAGGATTATGTTGATCCTTCGAAAGTCTCTTTTGATGAGCTTTCGTTTTTGCATCTACATGATTTGCATCACTAGGACGATTTTTCTTTGAACCACCAGCTGCATGACTCATTATTTTCCCTCCATTAACCAGTTCGTACAAAAACTAGTTTACGTAGAATCAATTTGTTTATGCGACTTTTCTTGAACTTTCGCCTTTATTTTCAACTTCCAATCCTTTACCCAATAGAGCGGCTAACATACTGAATAATGGTGTAATAAATAATACGAACGAAAACGGTAAGTAATCAATAACAGGTACTCCTAAGGTTGAAGCAAAAAATGCTCCGCTTACACTCCAAGGAACGATTGGATTAAAAAGTGTTCCTCCATCTTCTAATGCACGTGATAAGTTTTTAAGTGGAATATTTTTTTTGATAAATACATCCTTTAATAATTGCCCAGGAAGTAGAATTGATAAGTATTGTTCACCTGTTAAAAGATTTACACTCATTGCAGATAATGTACTTGCAATAACAATATTCCCTTTACGTTTCAAATTAGATAAAGATTGTATTAATGTCTCGAATACACGTAGCTCTTGTAATAATCCACCTAAAGCAAGTGCAATAAATATTAATGACACAGACCACATCATCGATTGTAATCCTCCACGGTTAACAATCGAATTAAGCATTTCATTTCCTGTATCCGTTTGGAATCCATTTTGTAATGTTGTAAACACTTTTGCAAGCGTAATATCCTTTTGAATGAAAAATGCTAAAACTAATGAACTAACAATACCAGCCGACATTGTTGGTAAAGTTGAAAAACCTCTAAATGCCATAATAAAAACAATTAAACATGGGATTAATAATAACGGATTTACTTCAAAGCTAGATGAAATTGCTTTTTTCATTTCTGTAACTTGCGCCATATCTGTATTTCCATGACCCATACCGATGATTAAAAATAAAATAACTGTAACAATTAATGCTGGAATTGTTGTATATGCCATGTGTCGAATATGTTCATTAACCTTTATTCCTAAAATACTTGGAACGAAATTCGTTGTATCTGAGATTGGTGACATCTTATCACCAAAACACGCTCCACTAATAATTGCACCTGCTGCAATTGCTGGTGGAATCCCCATAATATGAGCGATTCCCATTAACGCCACACCAACAGTAGCAATTGTTGTAAACGTACTACCCGTAAAACTAGCAACTATGATTGTAATAAAAATTGCACTGATCGCAAACCATTTAGCTGAAAGAACAGAAATTCCGTAAAATAATAAAGTAGGAACTGTGCCACTTAGCATCCATGAACCAATTAATAAACCAATCATCATTAAGATTAATGTAGGTGACAATCCATTTTGAATTCCCTTTTTCATCCCATTTTCAATCTGTTCCCATTTAAATCCTTTAAATAATCCAAATACAGCTAAACAAACAACACATAATAGAAGCGGAATTTGTGGGTCTGATTTTAATATAACTAGACAACTAGACATAATAACGGCAAACAGTGCGATTAACGCACCTAATTCAATATTTTTCATTTTATATACTCTCCCTTATTTATACATCCATATATACGTGTTCACGAAATTTTACGAATCCAAGTTTCTCATAAAAGCTTCTTGCATTTTTATTGTCGATCCAATAATCTAGCTCAATCCTAGAAAGATTATTTTCACGAGCAAATGAAGCAATTTTATGGATTAAGAATGAACCGTATCCCTTATTTCTTTTTTCTTCATTAATACTGATCTGATGAACATACCCTAATCGAAAAGCCTTTTTAATCGGTCCCTCTGGTATATTTTTTATTTCAATCCAAGCATAGCCGACTAATTCCTCGAAGTCTTTAACGACGAAAAAATGATGCTCTGGTTTATCAACTACACTCTTGAAAAATTCAGTTATTTCAGCCTGATTGTGAACTTTAAAAAACTCTGGAAATAAATCAGCATGTAGGTTTTGAACACCTTCATTAAGTTTTGCCAATATTCGGTAATCTTTCGTTACAACGATCTCCATGATTGTCACCCTTTCAAAAAAAATAAAGTAAACTCGTTGATTGACGAGCCTATTAGGTGATGGCAGAAACGTAGTTGCACTTATACTTTATTCCTAAAATTGGCTACTACGTCGAGCAAGGCTCATCGCTGCCAATTTATACCTATTAAAGTGCAATAAAAAAAGAAGCCTCCCTATTAAATATAGGGACGACCTCGATCGCGTTACCACCCTAGTTATAAGAAATAAATACTTATAAAGAAAAATTCCTTATCACTCGAATCTGTAACGTAGATTTACGTTCTTTCCTTCATTAGATCAACTAACTACGAAAAGAAAACTCCCGAAATGTAATTCATTTGATTGTGTAGACGAGTTTTCACCAACCACTCGCTCTCTGGACTACTTCCAACCAAACTACTGCTTTTTCGTTCACTGTTTGTTCGATATTATAATGTAACCAAGTGGTATTTTTTCTTACCACGACGGATAATAATAAATTGCTCTTCAATTGCATCTTGTTTAGTTAACACAGTTGCAACGTCCTGTATACGATCTCCATTTACATAAACAGCACCGTTTTGTACATCTTCACGTGCTTGTCGTTTTGATGGAGAAATTTTTGCTTCAACTAGTAAGTCTACTAATCCTTTTTCTGCTTCACTTAAATTAAATGAAGGCACGTCTTTAAAACCTTGTTTAATTTCAGCAGCCGTTAATTCTTTTACAGATCCACTAAATAATGCTTCTGTAATTTTAATTGCTTGATCAAGAGCAACTTCACCGTGAACAAGTTTTGTTACTTCAGCAGCTAATGCTTTTTGAGCAATACGTTGTTCTGGTGCTTCATTAAATTGTTTCTCTAGCTCTAAAATTTCTTCTTTTGTTAAGAAAGTAAAGTATTTCAAGTATTTAACTACATCACGGTCATCTGTATTAATCCAGAATTGGTAGAATTCGTATGGAGTTGTTTTTTCAGGATCTAACCAAACTGCTCCGCCTTCTGTTTTACCAAATTTAGAACCATCAGCTTTTGTTACTAAAGGTACTGTAAGGCCAAAAGCTTTTGAATCTTCTTCTGTCTTACGAATTAATTCCATACCCGCTGTAATATTCCCCCATTGGTCACTACCACCAATTTGTAATTTACAGTTATGGTCTTGGTATAATTTTAAGAAATCATATGATTGTAAAATCATGTAACTAAATTCAGTAAATGAAATACCTGCTTCTAATCGAGATGCAACTGAATCTTTAGCTAGCATGTAGTTTAATCCGAAGTTTTTACCGATGTCACGTAAGAATGTAATAACATCTAATTCGCCTGTCCAATCAAAGTTATTAACTACTTTAGCAGCATTTTCACCTTCGAAGTTTAAAAATGGTAATAATTGTGTACGAATTCGTTCACTGAACATTTTTACTGTATCAGTAGTATTTAACGTACGTTCTGCCTTCTTACCGCTTGGATCACCGATCATTCCAGTTGCTCCACCTACTAAACCAATCGGTTTATGACCTGCAACTTGAAATCTCTTTAACATTAACACTGGTAATAAGTGACCAATGTGTAAGCTATCACCAGTTGGGTCAAAACCACAATATAATGAAACAGATTCTTCGCTTAATAATTTTTGTAGACCTTCTTCATCTGTCATTTGATTAATTAATCCACGAAATTCTAAATCTTGTAAGATATTTTCCATTTTTAGCCCACCCCTTTATGATCTATACGTCGTTTAAACAAAATAAAAAGTCCCTACTGATAAACAGTAGGGACGAATAATTATAATCGCGGTACCACCCTAGTTGTAGCTAATAAAACTAGCTACCTCTCATACAATTAACGGTTGTTAACCGTTCTAATCCTAATTTGCATTAAACAAATTTCGAAAAAGAATGCTCCAGGGTGTAATTCATGTCAATGTCTGTGCTAATTCTCACCAACCATTAGCTCTCTGATCCAATACCATTCACACTACTAAGCCTTTCAACGCTCACTATTAAAATGTTATGAAACATTTATATCACAAATAAAACGTTTAAGTCAAATAGATAATTAAATTTTTATTAATTTTATATAAATTGTCATTCAATATTTGAATAAAAATGCTTTCTATCAAATAATATGGTTAAATATTAATACTAACATCTTTAAAAATACATATTTTGGAAATGGAGTGTTTTTTCTTGAAGAATAAAGGAATATGGATTGCTTTAATTATTGTAGTCGTTCTAATCTTTATGGGTGTCGGAAGCTATAATAGCTTTGTGACTCAGGAAGAAAATGTAACCAATAAAATGTCACAAGTTGATAACCAACTAAAACGTCGTTCAGATTTAATACCAAACTTAGTAAATACAGTAAAAGGATATGCTACACAAGAGAAAGATGTGATTGCTTCAGTAACAGATGCACGCGCAAAATTAGCTGGTGCTCAAACGACTGCTGATAAAAGTAAAGCTGATGCGGAATTGTCTGGAGCGCTAAGTCGTCTATTAGTAGTCGTTGAAAACTATCCTGATTTAAAATCAAATCAAAACTTCCAAGCATTAATGGATAGCCTAGAAGGTACTGAAAATCGACTAGCTATTGCTCGTAAAGATTATAATGATGCAGTAACTGTTTACAACCAAAAAATCAAAAAATTCCCGGGTGTACTAGTAGCTGGACCTTTTGGATTCGAGAAGAAGGATTACTTTGAAGTATCTGAAAAAGATAAAGCTACACCTGAGGTTAACTTTAGTGGCGATGGTAATAAATGAGAAAATTTCTCTCATCAATATTCCTAATAGGATTTCTTTTTTCATTTGCTACAGGAGCAAGTGCTGAAATTAAAGTGCCTTCTCAAGTAGGTGACATTTATGTACAAGATTATGCAAATGTTCTTAACAGAGAAGATACACAAACTCTAATTCAATTAGGGAAAAAGTTAGAAGACACTACCTCTGCTCAACTTGCGGTATTAACAATCCCAAGTCTAGAAGGAAATGATATTAAAGAATATGCTAATACAGCATTTCGAAAATACGGTTTAGGTAATAAAGAGAAAAATAATGGTGTTCTTTTGTTATATGCTAAAAAAGACAGACAAATAAGAATTGAAGTAGGATACGGTTTAGAAGGAGTTGTAACAGATATTAGATCTGGTAACATTCTGGACCAAAGTGCTATACCATATTTGAAAAAAGGTGAAGAATCACTTGCAATAACAAACACATATAAATCACTATATAATGTTATTTTAAATGGCTCTGAACAAACTGGCCATTCTAAAACAAGTAATTTATGGGATAATTTAAAAGTATTCATCATAATTGCGATTGTGATTGGGATCATCATCATTGATATGATGTTCTTTAATGGGGTACTTACTTATTTCATTTTAAATTTATTACCTGCACTATTAAACTCATCAGGTGGCGGTGGCCCAAGAGGCGGTGGCGGAGGAAGCTCCGGCGGTGGTGGCTCCGATCGAAAATTTTAGATCAAAAAAACCATTGGATTTTTTTCCAATGGTTTTCTTTTTTATTAATCTTCCATCGTTGATAAATCACCAGTTGGAAGGTCTAACTCCCATGCTTTTAATACTCTTCGCATAATTTTTCCGCTTCGAGTTTTTGGTAATTTATCACGGAATTCAATTTGTCTAGGTGCTGCATGAGCTGCTAGTCCTAGTTTTACAAAGTTACGGATTTCTTCTTTCAATTCATCTGACGCAACATAACCATCTCTAAGCGCAACAAATGCTTTAATAATCTCACCTCTTACAGGATCTGGTATACCGATTACACCAGCTTCTGCAATCGCAGGATGCTCAACAAGCTTACTTTCTACTTCAAATGGACCTACTCTCTCACCAGAAGTCATAATGACATCGTCTACTCGACCTTGGAACCAGAAATATCCATCCTCATCCATATAAGCTGAATCACCTGAAACATACCACTCATCATTTAAGAAATATGATTGGAATTTTGCTTCATTATTCCAAATTGTGTTCATCATCGATGGCCAACCTTTTTTAATTGCTAGATTTCCCATCGTATATGGAGCAACTTCATTACCGTTATTATCAACAATAGCTGCCTCAATTCCAGGGAATGGTTTACCCATTGAACCTGGGCGAATTGGCATACATGGATAGTTACAAATTAATGAAGCTCCAGTTTCAGTCATCCACCAATTATCATGGATTCGTAAGTTAAATACTTTTGCTCCCCAACGAACGACCTCTGGATTTAAAGGTTCTCCAACACTTAAAATATGTCGAAGTGAACTTAAATCATACTTCTTAATAATGTCTTCTCCTGAACCCATAAGCATACGGAATGCTGTCGGAGCACTATACCAAACGGTAACACCGAATTCTTGAATTGTTTCATACCAAGCATCAGGACTGAAACGACCTCCTAATATCACGTTAGAAGCACCATTTAACCAAGGTCCAAAAATACCGTATGAAGTTCCAGTTACCCAACCTGGATCCGCTGTACACCAATATACATCATCGTTTTGAAGATCTGTCACCCATTTACCAGTTTGATAGTGTTGAATCATCGCTTGTTGAACGTGAAGAACACCTTTTGGTTTTCCTGTTGACCCAGAAGTATAATGTAAAATTAAACCATCATGACGATTTAACCATGTAATCTCAAAATCTGTTTTCGCCTCTTTATAACGAGCTTTAAAATCTACAAATTTACCGCCTTCCTCAACGTCATCACCTATAAGGAAGATTGTTTTTAATGCAGGTAGATCATTAACTGGAACACGTGATAATAATTCTGGCGTTGTGACTAATACTTTTGCCTCACTATCCTCTAAACGATCCTTAACAGCGCCTTCCATAAATGCCTCAAATAAAGGTCCAACAATAGCACCTAATTTTAAAGCTCCTAAAAGTGCAAAATACAATTCTGGTTGACGAGGCATAAAAATAAATACTCGATCACCTTTTTCAACGTCACCGAATTGTTTTAAAACATTTGCAGCCTTATTTGAATTAGCTTTCATTTCTTCAAACGTATATTTTTCATTTCGCTTATCATCTTTGTAATACAACGCTACTTTATCTTTTCGATCAGAATTTGCATGACGATCGATAGCTTCAAAAGCCACATTATACTTTTGTGTTGTATACCAAGAAAACTCTTTTTCTACATCTTCCCACTTAAAATTTTTATAAGTTTCCTCATAGTTTTTTAAATTAAATTGTCCATTTTTTACAGGAAGCGCTTCCACCTTCATATAAATCCCTCCTTGAAATTCTCTACTATCATTATACAATGATAAGATTTAATTTTCAGTATTTTTAATAAATTATCCATTTATATGTATTAGACATCTACTGTTTTTTTTCCTGTATGTCTTTCCTGCAATTTTTAGTATGATTAATAAAAAGGTGTTTTTTAAAGGGAGTGAGAAATATTGGATCACCCAAAAAAATATTTTTCAAAAACAATCCAAACTTTGCATGGTGAATTAATTATAGAGGGACCCGTCGAATCTGCCTTACTTGAAACATATCATTTTCATGAACATTTAACATCTTTTAGACAACCAGCACAGCAACATAAAGCAATTGTTGAAATTGCTAGTCTACCTGAAGCTAGAATTATTATTGCTAGACTTGATCAAACAATAGTAGGTTATGTAACTTATTTATATCCAGACCCACTTGAAAGATGGTCAAAAACAACTCTCAAAAATTTAATCGAGCTTGGAGCAATTGAAGTAATACCTGAATTCAGAGGATTTTCAGTTGCCAAAAACATGTTAATTCTCTCAATGCTAGATGATTCAATGGAAGACTATATCATTATCACAACAGAGTATTATTGGCATTGGGATTTAAAAGGTACTGGATTAAATGTATGGGAATATCGAAAAATGATGGAAAAAATGATGAATGCCGGTGGACTTATCCAATTTGCAACTGATGATCCTGAAATCTGTTCCCATCCAGCAAACTGTTTAATGGTAAGAATGGGAAAACGAGTAACAACTGAAGAAATTCAAGCATTTGACGCACTACGCTTTTTACAAAGATATATGTACTAATTGAACTTTAATCTCGAAAGGTAGGATTCAAAATAATGCTTATTCAAGATATTATGCGCAGTTCAAACATTACTTTAAAAAAAGAAAATACAATCGGTGATGCAGTAACCATTTTTCGAACAGGTGACGTTCGTCATATTCCAATCATTAATGACGATGATCAAGTAATTGGAATCATTTCAGATCGAGATGTACGTGATGCTTTACCTTCAACATTATTTCCACAAGCATTTTCATCTGTACTTGAGGTTCCTGTTGAAAAAATTATGACTACTAATGTCATAACTTGCAGTCCAATTGACTTTGTAGAAGAAGTAGCAACTTATTTCTATCAATATAAAATAGGCTGTTTACCTGTTGTATCTAGCGGGAAATTAATAGGACTTGTCACTGAAATTGATGTATTACACACTCTAGTAACTTTAACAGGAGCATATCAACCTAGTTCCCAAATAGAAATCTTAGTCCATGACCATCCAGGCATTTTAAGTGACGTTGTTCATGTATTTTCAAAAGAAAACATTAATATTGTAAGTGTCCTTGTTTACCCTGCAAAAGAAGTGGATCATAAGGTTCTTGTATTTAGAATTCAAACGATGAACCCACTTTCGATCATTCAAACTTTAAAAACTGAAGGATATAAAATTCTTTGGCCAAATGAAGCGAGTGAATCATGATGAAAAAGGATGCATACTTAGTATATAGCGAAGAATACCATGCCTATCAATTCAACGAAAAACATCCATTTAATCCGATTCGCTCTCAATTAGTTTATGAACTATTAACATCTAGCAATCTATTAAATGATGCTAATATTATTCCACCAAGATTGGCAACAGATGATGAGCTGCTCCTTTTTCATGATTTACACTTTATCGAACAAGTTAAAAAAGCAAGCCTCGAACCAGTTAGTGCAAATATCGCCGAACAATTTGGACTTGGAACTGAAGACACCCCCATTTTTAAAAATATGCACGAGGCCAGTTCTTTAATTGTTGGTGGCACTTTAACAGCAGTAGATGCCGTTTTGGAAGGTAAATCCAATCATGCTTTTAATTTAGGTGGTGGACTACATCACGGTTTTAAACGAAAAGCCTCTGGTTTTTGTGTTTATAATGACTGTGCAATCGCGATAAAATACATTCAACAAAAATACGGTTTAAAGGTGTTATATGTAGATACGGACGCACACCATGGCGACGGAGTTCAGTGGGCATTTTATGATGATCCGACTGTTTGCACACTCTCAATCCATGAAACTGGCAGATATCTATTTCCCGGTACAGGTGCGGTAACCGAAAGAGGACAAGGTAAAGGTTTTGGATACTCATTTAACATTCCAATTGATGCATTCACCGAGGATGAATCATTCCTATTAAGCTATAAAAAAGCAATAAACGATATAGCTCAATACTTCAAACCAGATGTAATTCTCACCCAAAACGGGTCTGATTCGCATTGTTATGATCCATTAACTCATCTTTGTACAACAATGAAAACACTCGAGGAAATCCCAAAAATCGCTCACGAAATCGCCCATAAATATTGCGATGGCAAATGGATCGCTGTTGCTGGAGGAGGATACGATTACTGGAGAGTAGTACCAAGAGCTTGGTCACAAGTATGGCTAGCTATGACAAATCAACAGCCAACTTCTAATCTAATACCGGATAGCTGGCTAGAAAAATGGCAGAAAATTGCTAATGTTAAGTTACCTACAACTTGGACAGACAATCCATCGATCGTAAAGCCAATTCCAAGGAAAAAGGAAATAGAAGAATATAATGAGCAAGTCTTATACCGTGCACTTGAGCCATTGCACATTCAGCAAAAGAAGCCTTTTATTTGAATAATTCACGCCGCTTGAGAGGGTATCTCGACGGCGTTTTTTAATTTTGGGTAGATGTTTGGGCATGAATTCGTGGAATTCAATTCAAATATGTTTCGTTTTTCGATAAATGCAAAGTAAATTTGCTAGTTTAAAACTAAAACCACCTACTATTATCTATTAATAAATGTGTTAAATACGATTACCGGTATATGTATTCTATTGATTTATTTGCGGTTTACAAAGTTTTATTTGCTGTTTTACTATTTTTAATTGCGGTTCTCGGATTTTATTTGCAGTTTTGCTATTTTTAATTGCATTTCTACTTTTACATCCCAAGTTTATTTGCAGCTCACCATTTATCCCTTATTGCCTTTTTGCACAATAAGCCCCGAAAAACAAAAAAGCCTAGAATCACTAAAATTCTAAGCTTCTTTCATCATTTACTTTGTTGATTGTCTAATTTGAAGGTGATGCGGAAGAATGACTGTATGATCTTCCACTGTCTCTTTATTCATATACTTCGTTAATAATCTCATTGCAACTGCACCAATATCATACATTGGTTGAGCAACAGATGATAATTTTGGACGCACCATTAATGCCAATCTTGTATTATCAAATCCAAAAACCTCAAGGTTATTCGGTACTAATATTCCATGGTCTTGAGCACTGTGGATTACACCAATCGCCATTTCATCAGATGCTACGAAAATCGCGCTCGGAATAATATTACGCTCATGGAAAGCTTCAAAAGCTTCACTTCCTGATTCATATGTATTATCACCATATGTTACTAACTCTTCATCAAATTCGATTCCATTTTCTTGTAAAGCACGTTTATATCCTTCTAACTTACTTAATCCGATAATATTCGTTTCAGTAGGTCCGTTTACGAAAGCTACCTTTTGGTGACCTTTTTTAATTAAATAATCTACTGCATCAAATGCCGCCTGAGCATAGTCGATATTTACTGAAGGAATTTTATTAGCTTGATCATATGTGGTCGCTAATACGATTGGAACGCCAGCTTTTTCGTACTCTTCTTGATGAATATCCGTAATTGTTCCACCAATAAATAAAATTCCGTCAACTTGTTTTGCTAACATATTATTTATTAATGTAATTTCTTTCTCAACATTCTCATCCGAGTTACTTAAGATAATATTATATTTATACATTGTTGCAATATCTTCAATACCACGTGCTAGTTCGGCATAAAAAGTATTTGAAATGTCTGGAATAATAACACCAACTGTAGTAGTTTTTTTACTTGCTAGTCCTCTTGCTACTGCATTTGGTCTATATCCTAAACGGCTGATCGCTTCGTTTACTTTTTTTCGTGTAGTAGGTTTAACATTAGGATTACCATTAACTACTCGAGAAACTGTAGCCATGGAAACGTTTGCCTCACGTGCTACATCATAAATCGTAACCGTCATTTTCATCACTCCTCTATTTTATTCTATCTATTATGTAGTTTGTTTTTTATTTAGGTAAAATAGTCATAAAACGTAATATTCCACAAAAATAGTGCTTCATTCTATCTTATAGTGAAACGAATATTCGTTCAATACACCTATTAGAAAAAAATGTAAATTATTCGTAGTTTATCACTATATATTGCTAATTTAAAACAAACGTTCACAAATTATTCAAAAAGCGCCGACTGATTTTCTTCAGCCAGCGCTTTTATGTTGATTATCGATTTATGAAAGAATTTACTTCAGACATAAATTGGTCAAATTGATCAAAATTCATTTGCTGAGATGAATCACTTAAAGCAGTAGCAGGGTCAGGATGAACCTCTGCCATAATTCCATCTGCTCCAATTGCTAGTCCCGCTTTTGCTGCAGGTATTAGTAAGTCTCTTCTACCTGTTGAATGTGTAACATCTACTAATACTGGTAAATGTGTTTCTTGTTTTAAAATCGGAACAGCTGTTATATCTAATGTATTTCTCGTAGCTTTTTCATAAGTTCTTATGCCACGTTCACATAAAATAATTTCTTGATTGCCTTCTGACATGATGTATTCAGCTGCATAAATGAATTCTTCGATTGTCGCTGATAAACCTCGTTTTAATAAAATTGGTTTATTTACAGAACCTGCTGCTTTTAGTAATTCAAAGTTCTGCATATTTCTTGCGCCGATTTGAATGATATCAACATAATCTAATGCCATTTCAATATGTTCTGGGCTTACTATTTCACTAATAATTGCCAACCCATGGTTTTTGCCAACTTCTTTTAAAATCTTTAAGCCCTCTTCACCTAGTCCTTGGAAGTCATATGGTGAAGTACGTGGTTTAAATGCACCACCACGCATTATTTTTATTCCTTGTTCCTTTAACACTTTCGCTACTGAATCAACTTGTTCATAGCTCTCAACTGCACATGGACCAGCAATAATAATTGGGCTTCCATCTCCAATATTTACACCATTTACGTTTACGATTGTGTTTTCTGATTTTCTTTTTCTTGAAACAAGGAGAACCTTTTTATCGTCTTCTTCTTGAAGCTCTAAGCTACTTTTAAAAATTTCTTTAAAAATATGTTGGAGGGTAGCCGTACTAAAAGGACCTTCATTGATTTCGGCAATATGATCTAGCATCTTACGTTCCCTAACTGGGTCATAACGTTTAACTCCTTGATCAATTTTTGCTACACCAATTTTCTTTGCGATTTCGCCTCTTTTATTTAATAACTCAAATATTTGATGATTAATCTCGTCTATTTCAATTCTAAGTTGTTCTAAATCATTTTTAGTCAAATTAAATCCTCCTTGCAAATACCAATATCTCATTTGTTATTATGACACTTTATTGAAAGCTAATCAAAACATGAGCATTATTTTAAAAAAATGTTTTTTTAGTGAATATTTTGTTTTCTCATAGGGAAATAAAAAGAAGAGTTAGCAATGTAACTCTTCCTTTTAATCTTAAGAAATACTACGTCCTTCTTCGACTTCTAATATTCTATCCAACCATTCGTTAATCAGCGAGTTGAATAGAGTTTCTTGTTCTATTTGAAGATTATGGCCAGCTTTGTCTAAAATTGCAAATGTTGCTCTTGGATAATTTTCAAGAATAGTAAATGCGTCTTTAAATCCGACGACCGCGTCTTGTAATCCTAATAAAAATAGACTAGGTTCATTGAACTTAATTTTATCTATTTCAAATGAAAATCCGTAGTAATTCCTTATTTTAGATAAAAATTCTTGATCAGCGATTGAACATCCGCTAACAATTTCCTCCTTATAACGAACCCAAGTTTTCTCATCTAGAATGACATTATTTGAACGAAAATCAGTTTTTTCAAGTTCATTTAATCGATTTAAAAAAGTTTTATCTTCAACTATTACGGTATGGCTTGGTAATGTCCTTTTCTCAAATTGTGGAATAATCATTGGGCAAATAAATGCAGCACCTTTGACTTTTTCAGGTCTTTTAGTAATTATTCCTCTTGCTAAATATCCCCCGTAGGATTCTCCGGCTAATAAAAATGATTGATCCGGTATGATTTTATCAATAAATTTTAATACAATATCCAGCATATCATCTGTCGTATTAATGTTTGTTCCGCCCTTTGATTTACCCATACCTGGAAGGTCAAAGTAAATCCTTTTATAATCGCTTTTCTTTGTAAAAATCGGTTCCATGCAACCTTGCATTAACCTGGAGTCTGGGGTAAACCCATGTATCATAACAATTGGTTTTCCATCTCCTATTATTTCATAGTTTATATCAACATTATTTATAGAACAAAACGGCATTCAATTAACCTCCAATTTTCATAACTATTCATTTTTATAAATTGAAGTGATATTAATATTATGAGGCAAAACAGCATGGACACCCTTAACATGGTTCACAATTTGAGTTATTCTCAAATCAACACAAACACTAGCTAAAGCAACGGCCTCTGTTTTTTCAATAGCATATAGCTCTTGAATTAACTCGACCATACCATTTAATGCTGTTTTAGTTGCAATATTTAAGTCTTCATCAAAACCAAATGTAAGCCACCCTGCTGGTGTGTTAGCTCGTGGCATCTTAATCTGCATGTCCTCTTTTACTGTAAGAGTTAGATTCACTTTATCAAAAGGAGATTCGATCGCTTGACCTGAGACTTCCCCATCTCCTTGTGCAGCATGTCCATCACCTGCAGAAAAAAGTGCTCCTTCAACGGCGATAGGTAAGTACAATGTACTACCTTCAACCAACTCTTTACAGTCGATATTTCCCCCACAATATCTCGGTGGTATAGTTGAATGAACGCCTGATTCAGAAGGAGCTGTACCTAGGACTCCTAAAAATGGTACTAAAGGTACCGAAACTTCCTTATCTCTGATTTTAGTCTTCGCAGTATTGTTTTCTTCATTGATTAGCCAATTTAATGTCACTTCTAGTTCTTCTGAAATACCTAATGCGTTATTTTGCCAATTCTTTTTACCACCAGCACAATTCCAACCGTACCAGCCAGCTTTTAATTCGTTTATTTTAATCTCAAGTGTCATCCCCGGTTTAGCACCTTCTACAAAAATAGGACCAATCATAGGATGACCCCAGTCTTCTTCCTTTTCCCTTGACTCGAATCTTACTCTTTCCCCATTTTGATGCGAATAGCCCCACCCGATATCAATCGTATCAAATTCAATTGAATCACCCGAACGTATGATTTGAATTGGTTCATATACATTACTAAAAGATGCATGCAAATGCTGATCTGATGTTTTAAATTTATATGTTTCTGGCATGTTTACTCCTTCTTTCAACGCTCAATTTTAGTATGTAAAAATAATTTAACTATAATTAATTTCTGCACTTAACTTAATTTCCCTTGTTTTTTTTATTACTTTTTTCCTATAAATGCTATGATCTGTTCCATCAATTTGAATTACATAAGACTTTCGGTGTATTGTATAGATGAGATTTCCAAATTTAGGAATTTCCAATTTCATTATACTGGAGGAGTAATAATGGCAATTACTTTTAAACAAATGGTTGCAGAAGCACGTGACAATGTACAAGGAATAAGTTCAGCTGATGCTCGTGAAAAAATTAATGCTAATCCTGAAACATTAGTAATTGATGTTCAAGACGCAGCTGATGCAGGCGCATGCGGATTAATACCAAGCAGTTTGAATATCTCACTTGGAATGCTACCAATCCGTGCTGATTTAGAATTACCAGAACATTTACGTGAGCCTAAATTAGCAGATCGAAATCGCCCTGTTCTTGTAACCTGTGGCGCAGGTGGCCAAGCATCTTTAGGAGCTTATTTACTTAAAAAAATGGGATTCACTGATGTTGCATATATCGATGGTGGTACTGCTGCGTGGAAAGCTGCTGGTTTTGACGTAGAATAAAAAAAATGCACCTTAAGCGATTTAAGGTGCATTTTTTTATTTTTTTAGTAAAGCACTTTCAATTGAATCTTTCTTAATTGAAAAATGAGAAGTATTATAAACTGCTTCTCCATTTTCAAAAATAAATAATTGAGGAGATTCATGTTTAATTGCCGTTTTCTCAGCAATATAGTTCGACAATTCTCTGTCATCTTGAACTTGTAAAAAATATAATGGTACATTCTCATATGCAGTTGCAAATGCTAGAAATTCAGTATATGCAGCATGACTAATTGGGCATGTTGTACTATGCTTTAAAAACACAAATTTCTCATCGTTGTTAATTAGTTCATCAAACTGTTGAATCGTTGATATTCGATTTACCATTTCTCTTTTTTCCCTCACGCTTCGTTTTGTACTTTTCCCATAAATCCATTGCTGTGTTTCCCCAATTTACTAATTGGGACATTTTTTCAGTACTTACTTTAACAGTATTCGATACATTATTAGCAGTATCTCGTACTTTTTCATTCATTTCTGAGATTGTAACTCCGACTTCTTCGACTGATTTTGCTAATACATCAAGGGATTTTGCTCGTTCACGCATATCTTTCGTAAGTTCATTCGAATTATTCACAAAAATTTTAGCCTCATTTGCTAAATGATTCGAAGTATGTACTAATTGAACGGCTTCAACACAAACATTATGTAAATCTTTTTGTGTTTCAGCAATAGTAGACTCTACACCTCTAAATACCCTTTCTAGTCGGAATAAAGTACGACTAATGAATACAACTAAGATCACAAATGCAACTGCTGCGATTAATGCACTAATAGAAATTAAATCCATTCGAAAAAACCCCTTTCCTTCATAGCCTTCCACAAATTTAATCACTTATTTCGTATTATACTACAAATTTTACCAAACACTAAACTAGTCGTAAAACAAGTTTTCGAATTCTTTAGTAAAAAAAGAATACTTTAGTAAACAAAACTGACTAAATAGTTTACAATAGGTATATAGTTATAATTATTGGAGGGAATTTTCAATGAAAGATCCACGTATTTCAAAATTAGCTAAAAACTTAATCAATTACTCAGTAAAATTACAACCAGGAGAAAAAATCTTAATTGAAAACTTTAAGCTAGAAACTGAATTAGTTACAGCTTTAGTTAAAGAAGCATACGCTGCTGGTGGTTTTCCTTTCGTATCAATCAAGGATCATAAAATAGATCGCGCATTATTAATGGGTGCTACTGAAGAACACTTTAATAAAGTGGCAGAATACGAAGCAAATGTAATGAAAGATATGGACGCATATATCGGTTTACGTTCAGGAGTTAATATTAATGAACTTTCTGATGTACCAGACGAAAAAACTAAAATCCATGGTAAAACAGTAGGCCAAAAGGTACATAGAGCAATTCGTGTTCCAAAAACTAAATGGGTTGTACTTCGCTACCCAACTGATTCAATGGCTCAATCAGCAAAAATGAGCACTGAAGCATTTGAAGATTTCTATTTTAATGTATGTAATTTAGATTACGGTAAAATGGACAAAGCTATGGATGCTCTTGTTGAATTAATGAACCGTACTGATAAAGTTCAAATTAAAGGTCCTGGAACTGATCTTACATTCTCAATTAAAGATATCCCAGCTATTAAATGTGCTGGTGAAATGAATATTCCTGATGGTGAAGTATTTACAGCACCAGTGCGTAATTCAGTAAATGGTACACTTTCTTATAACACGCCATCTCCTAACAATGGATTTACATTTGAAAATGTTCAACTTAAATTCAAAGAAGGTAAAATTGTTGAAGCGACTGCTAACGACACTGAACGTATCAACAAAATCTTTGATACAGATGAAGGTGCACGCTTTATCGGTGAATTCGCAATTGGTGTAAATCCATACATCTTACATCCTATGGGAGACATCTTATTCGATGAAAAAATCGATGGAAGCTTCCACTTTACACCAGGTCAAGCTTATGATGAAGCATACAACGGTAACAACTCAAATATCCACTGGGATATGGTTTGTATCCAACGTCCTGAATACGGTGGAGGAGAAATCTATTTCGATGACGTTTTAATCCGTAAAGATGGTCTTTTCGTAATCGAAGAATTAAAAGGATTAAACCCTGAGAATTTAAAATAATCTTTATAAAAAGAGAACACATATTAAGCTATGTGTTCTTTTTTGTATCGATTGATATAATTTGACTTGCACAAATATTGTCTTAGGCGAATATCTTGCTTTGACTAAATAAAGTATAGGAGGTTTTTACTTGATTCCAAAATATCCTTACTATAGTTACGAAGAAAAATGTGAACAAGTTCCAAATACTTTTCCAGCTCAACATCAAGATATGCAGCCTGGATTGGAATATTTAATGAATCCTGTGCCAATTTCAGATAATCCCGAATATAAGGGGAGCGGAAAATTGACAGGAAAAGTGGCTATTATTACTGGTGGTGATAGCGGAATTGGTCGTGCTGTTGCGATTGGATTTGCAAAAGAAGGAGCTAGCTTAGTAATTGCCTACTTATACGAACGAGAAGATGCTGAAGCAACGAAAAAGATCGTCGAAAATTATGGGAAAAATTGTTTATTAATTGAAGGTGATCTCAGAAGTCCCGATTTTTGTAATGATGTCATAAAGAAAACCATTGAATCTTATGGAAGATTAGACATCCTTATTATGAATCAAGGTGTCCAATTTCCTCAAGAAAGTATCGAAAATGTTTCGAATGAGCAAATAGGACTTACTTATCAAACAAATATTTTTCCAATGTTTTACTTAACGAAAGCTGCTCTACCATATTTAAAAGAAGGTAGTTCAATCATTTCTACAGCCTCTGTTACGGCTTATGCCGGTGCTCCATTACTCATCGATTATTCGTCTACCAAAGGCGCAATTGTTTCGTTTACTCGCTCTTTATCACTTCAACTAGCTAAAAAAGGAATCCGTGTAAATGCAGTTGCCCCTGGACCAATTTGGACTCCGCTAATCGTTTCAAGCTACTCTGCAGAGTATGTGAAAACGTTTGGTTTAGAAACTGCTATGAAACGAGCCGGTCAACCATTCGAACTCGCCCCAACCTATATATATCTTGCTTCTGATGACTCTTCATATGTAACAGGCCAAGTACTTCATGTAAATGGCGGTATTATGACTGAAACTTGAAACTCTTACAAAATTAAAGACTGGGAGATTCCCAGTCTTCGTTTTTATGCAGCTTTTTTACTGTTAGTTAATCTCTCAACTAGCATACTCACTGATAAATCACCTGTTGCATTTAACATTGTTGCAGGTGGATCAATTATCGTACTTATTGCCGCAAGAATTGGTAATGATTCCACTGGTAATCCAAACAGAGAAAGAATTAACATTTCCCCGATCATTCCACCATTTGGAATTGCTCCCATTACCATACCAACTAGTAATGCAATCCCAATTGTTACAAGATAAATATTCAAACCGGAGAAATTCATTCCAAATACACCGAATGCAAAAGCAATTTTTACGACTCCACCCATAACAGAGCCATCTTTGTGTAATGCACTAGCTAAAGGAATAACAGTCTCTCTAATATTTTTAGATACGCCCATTTTTTCCGCTGATTCAAAATTTGTCGGAATTGTTGCAGCACTACTACAAGTTCCTAAAGATGTTAAAGTTGAAGGTAATACATTTTTCCAATAAATTCTAAATCCATAACTACCACCGGCCATATAAGCAATAATACTATAAACAATAAAATAAAATAGAATAGCAGTTACATAATATAAAACGAAAACTCGCTCATATGAACCTATTAATTCTTTACCGTATGTTGGAACAAGATAAGCAAAATAAGCTCCAAGTCCTACAGGTGCAAGATACATTATATAGTTAACCATATTCATGATTACTACATTAGCACTTGATAATAATTTTTTAACAATATCTGCTTTATCCCCAGCTTTATTCGTTGCTAATCCAACTAATACAGCAAAAACGATAATTGCCAACATATTGCTTCTCGTAAACAAACCAGAGAAGTCATTAACAGTAAATGTGTTTACAATTTGCTCCGCTACTGATACTTTATCAGTTGCATCTGGCTTAACAATCGGGATATGAACCCCATGTGCAGGCGGATAAACTTTCATAACAACAAGCATTATGATCGCTGCAACAATACCTGTAAATAAAAATACCCCTGACATATTTCGCATAATCTTACCGAATTTTTCTCCTCCGCCATTTGCAAAACTTGAAGCTACAGAGAAAAAAACAAGTGGTACAACTACTACGAATAATAAATTTAAAAATAAATCCCCTATTGGTTTAAGGGCAAGTCCTACGCTTTCATGAGTATAACCGATGAATGAACCAATGATGATACAACTAAGTAAAATCAAAGGGAAAGCGTAATTTCTAAATGAAAATTGCATAAGCTTCCTCCTAATATAATTGCTATTGCTAGTATACCGAAAATTTAATAGTTTGTACTCTAATTTTTCAATAAAACCTACATATTTCTACATAAACATACAAAAAAGAACACTTTGTATGATCTACAAGTGTTCTCTTTTCATTAAAATTAAGAAATACTTCCTATACCTTTGCCCGTATTCCTAATCTTTTATCTTAATACTTCATCGAAAGCAGCTGAAACTTTTTCAAACTCTTCTTCTGTTTCTATATCGTAAAACTCGCCATCTTCTTCGACTCTTAAGAAGAATACGTCAATATCCTCTTCACTTTCTTTTTCTACTTCTTCTAGTAAACCTACTGCTATGTATTCATTACCTTCAATTGTAATTGAGCCTAATACTTCGTAATCTTGCTCGTCTCCTTCATCATAGCTAAGTGTAAGAATTTCGCCTACTTCAATCTTTTCCATAAATCTTGACCTCACTTATTTCAAATTCATTTTGCATAAAGAAAAACCTTTATGTTCCTTTAGTGTAACAGAATGATGCAAAACGTTAAATTGCAAATACACTTAAAGCTTTTCTAAATCGTTCTATTTTTAAACACATCTTTTTTTGGAGAATCAATTTTAGTAAAAAAAATTAATATTTTAAAAATTTGCAAGAATATTCTTTCCACCGCTGTAATAAGATTTAGAACAACCAATTTTTAAGTTTCTATCAAGTTTATTAAGTTGGACAAGCCTATGTCTTCAAATAGTAGATATTTTCTATATTTAGGGAGGATTACTGAATGTCAAAATTAATAACGGGTCAAGAACAAACTAGAAGAAAAACTGTCAATTTTAAATCTTTTTTTCAACGTTTTACTAAAAACCAATTAATTGATGAAACGCCATCACAACTTTTACATAATGAGTTAAGAAGTTTACAAAAACTATTAGAACTAAAAGAAATTAATTTTATTTATGCCGATCCCGAATACATTGATGTAGCTATTATGGAATTAGAAGCTATTCGTACAAAATACAGTATTACTGTTAGACAATTAAAGGAAATACAGTCTGCTAGTGTTGTATAAAAAAAGAGATAAATAGCTACTATGCTATTTATCTCTTTTTTTATGTTATTAAACATGAATTGTATTTTTCTGATTAGGAACTAACCTCATACTCCGTTTCATATGTCTTAACTTTTTTAAATACGTTGATGAAAATCGTTAAGCATGGAAGAAGCCATAAGAATATTGCATAAGGTAAGTATTCATGTAACTTCATATTAATGACTGTGCTACTCATGATTGCAAGAACATTCCAAGGGATCATCGCTGGAAATAATAAAGTTGTATCCGCCATTAACCGAGCTAATTCTTCTTTGTTATATTTATTTGACCAATGCGCTAAAAAAGATCGTCCAGTTAAAATAATAGGCATCGTTTGGTTTCCTGCTATTACACATATAACAGCTGTAGCGCCTATTGTTTTCAATGAATCGGATAACATTGAAGTTGAGGTTTGAAGCCATTTATCTAGCATAGGCTGAATGATATTAAGCTCCTCCAATAACGCATTATAAATTCCTGCTACTGCAATAAATAATAACAAGCTATACATATGACTTAGCCCTCCACCAAGTCCATTAATTCCGTGCCAAAAAGAATTCACAATTTTACTAAAAGAAATTCCATTAAACAAAGCTATTAAACTTCCAGACAAAATACTAATGACATACGAGTAAATAATATTGATTCGAAATAAAACAAGTACAACTAATAAAATCGGTGGAATAAATTGAATGAACGAAATATCCTTATTGCTCACAATTTCATGATGTGTCTGGGTAATTCCTTTCGCAAACTGTAAATCCATTACGCTAAAAAATAAGATAGTTACGATTACAGCAGTAATGGATGTAAACAGCATCGCTTTACCTTGTTTTTTGACAGTTGTTTCAAGAATATTAGCTAAAAGTTGATGTGCACTTGAAAAAGGTGACGTTCGATCACCGACAAATGCACCTGAAATAACCGCTCCAGCTGATATTTCAACAGGTATATGTAATAATATGGCACTACTAATAAGAGGAACTCCTAAAGCACTTAATGTTCCAATCGACGAACCCAAAATCATTGAAAAAATCATCGTCGTTAGAAAACAAAACACAAAAAAATGATTTGGATTTATTGCCTGCAAAGTAATCGAAACCATCGATGTAATCGTTCCTGATAAATACCATGATGGGAGTAAAAAGCTAATTAAAAATAAGATAAAGAGAACAATTTTAACTTTTCCCATTCCGTGATAGCTTAACTTCAAAATATTTCTAACTTCATATCCTCTTTTTAAACTTAATACGACTAAAAAAATTAATCCGGGTAAAATTCCAAATACGAGAGAGATATGTAATATGACGGAACTAATAATTCCAGTCAAAGTTACTAATATTAAGAAACTTGCCTGTTTAACTGAAAATTGATTTTCCATCACTGCCCCTTCTTTCAAACAGATTTATTACTCTAATATTGATTAAATATCATTCATTAATTATATAAGCTTTCAATTAATAATACACTTATATTTCAATTAAAAAGCACTACTTCAATTTGAGAAGCAATGCTTTTGCACTAAAATATAGATACTTTAACTAAAATGTATATCCGTTCCATATTGAACTAATTGTAATTTTCGCGCGACGGCTTGAGATGCATAATTATCCCAAGATGTACTATACAAAGCAGTTCGTCCTTGGGCTTGGATGTCCGCAGCCCATGCATTTGAAACGATTAATCCATACTCTTTTCCTCGAAAATCCTCGAGTGTATATACGCTTGCTTCAACAGCTTCGGCTGATTGTCTGGCACTACAGCAAATCGACACGGCTATGTCATTTTCAATAATTGCATAACATGGTTCTTTAAATTCTAGCTCCTTATATGTATAAGGAAAGTTTGGTAATAAATATTGTTTATTTGCCTTGGTAATTTTTATTGCTTTCTGTGATACTTTACCAACTGTTTGAAATACATATGCTGGACCCATCCATAAACTGTCTATCTGATGAGTTTTACTTAAAATCTGCATAATATTTATTAAAGGTATACTAGAGTCCGTGTCTAAGGCTTTCTCTAAATCAATTAGTTCCTCATTTTTAAGACAATCTAAAAACCTTTTTACATTTCCCACTTTGGTGCTTCCTATATAAAATCGTGGTGCTTTTGTATATGGTGGTTCATTTATTTGTGTTATTTTACCAGCTTCATTGTGTTTAAATAATACGTTAATATGCATTTCCATAAGTTCTAGCTCTGATTTCAAAAGGACTCCCCCTAGCTTCAAACTAGTTAATTTACATACTTCAAATTACTTTTTACTCTATCTTTTAATTTTTACAAATGTTCCTTTTTCAGACTTTTCGATTGCGATCTTATTCATTTTAGCAATGTTGTCTGATAAAAGAGATGATTGTTGGACAGTTTTTCCATCTAATGATACAGATAAATCGATAATCCTTCTTTTAGCCTTTCGATGAATATCATAATCCCGCTCGTTTTCTTCAAGCTCAACTTTTGAATATAAACTGTTTATTAAATCTAGAATTTCTTTATCATTGCTTTCTTGAATTAATGTCATAAACTGCATATCGTCTAATAATAAATCGTTTAACTTAATAATTTCTTTTTGTAATGCCAGTTTAATAATTTTTGCAAGTGAATCATATGAATAAATGCTGATCGGACCTAAAAAATAATCAATAGCAAGTTTATAATAAATCACTGTAAACCACTCTGCCATTTCAATAGAGTTTACACAGATTTCTCCATCTACAATAACTAATGAATTTAAAAATGCTTCAATTTCTTTTTTAGGTGTTCCAAAATAAGTATGCATATCTCTTAATGTATAATCTATCCGATCTGCACATAGCTTCGGAAGCTCTTTTTCAAGTATTTCCCATTTATCTATATCAAAAATTTCTTTCATATCAATATGATATTTTTCAAGTATAGAAGGGATCTCTGAATCTAAAATTACTTTTTCAAAAATTGTTTCATGATAATTTTCTTCACTATTATCAAATACAAAATCAATAACATGAGAAAATGCCGTGTGAGAAACATCATGTAATAAACCCGCTATTTGTTCCTTGACCGAACCCCCTAACCTTTTTATTAACAACATAACGCCAATAGAATGGTCATATCGGGTTCCATTAAAATGTTGATCCACTAAAAAGATAGCACCAGCTTGGTGAATTTTTTTTAACCTTTGAATTGCTTTTGTATCGATTAATTCAACAAGAACTTGATCAATATTGTATTGTCCATATAGCCTATCGCTCAAAAACATACTGTACTCCTTTTCATTTTATATTTGAAATTCCATCTCTTTAACATAAACAGCATTTCCAGTAATTTCTATGTCATAAGTCGAATTTACTCTTTTTACATTTACTTTTACTCGTCCGTCTTTTTGAATTTCAGTTCCTTGCTCAACAACTAGTTCAATTGAATCATTAACATCATTTTGAATATATATTGCATAATAAGCTCCCATAATCCCAGAAGCAGTACCTGTAACCGGATCTTCAATCGTTCCTGAAAATGCGGAAGAAAAATGGCGAGCATGAAAATCTGCATTTGAATCGAATGTTTCTAGGCAAAACGGATGAACGGACGCTTTTGGAATTTCAGTCAAAATACTTGGAAAAAGTAGATTATTAGGTTTCATCTTTTCAAATGAAGATAATTTTTTTATCGGTAAAAGTAAATTCCAGGCACCTGTACTTCCATAAAGAGTTGGTAGACTTGTATCGATTTCTTCTACACTAAGACCAATTGAGGACGCTACAGCATCAATAGAGCCTTTAAACTCTACAAATTCTGGTTTTTTTTGTTTCATCGTTATGTAAATCTCATTATTCGAATTATAAATTTTGATTGGCAAAATCCCAGCCTTCGTTTCAATTGTTAACTCATTTTTAAACTCAATTACCCCTCTAGTGACCAAAGCATATATTACTGCCATTGTCCCGTGACCACATAAATCCATTTCATGCCCTGGTGTAAAATAACGAATTTTAAGATCAGCGACTTTCGAATTTAATAGAAATGAAGTTTCATTAAATCCCACTTGTTTTGCAATATCCTGCATTTCATAATCAGTCAAAGTATCGCAATCTAAAACGGCTCCAGCTGGATTACCTTTATTGGGTTCTTTACTAAAAGCATCGTAATGGAATACAGTAATATTTTTCATTTTCTCACCTCATTTTATATTCTATTCTCTACCATCAAATCAAACATAAACTAATTTAATTAGATTGTTAGATTAGTACTTCTATTCAATTATTTAGAAATATAAATTAAATAAAACGATTACATTTTCTATATGATAATACATTTTCCCAATATTTTTAATTTTAAAAGTTTGATAAAATATTATTAATCATTAAAATTTTGGAGGAAAATATGTCATTATTCATAACAGCTTTCGGAGGAAAACTTATACTATGCTTGGCCTTTACCTTAATTTGCTTCTTAATTGCATGGCCAGTCGGGTTATATTTCCGATACAAGGATGCACAGAAAATGAAAGAAGTATTGCGTGACCAACCCATCAATCGCCGTAATTACTGGCTTAAGCAGTTCTTAAAATTAAGTATCTCGATTATAGTTTTATATTTTACATCATTTTTAATTGCACTTTATTTTAATATGCCATTTTCATCTACTGCACCGTTTGTCGGTCTATTTTCTCTATTACTCATGCTTTATATTAAATTTGCTCCACGTACAACTGGCGAGGTAACACCTGACATTGATGGATGGCATACAACATCTGTGATCATTGATCCTGATGAATATTTTACTTCAACAGGAGCGACTATTATTTTTGGATCTTTTATATTTACAGCCTTTGAATTTATCAGCGTACTCTATTAAAATCTTTAGCAATTATTTTATATTTTTCCGTAAGAAAAGCATTAATGATCACACTGATTATTAATGCTTTATTAATTACTTATTTAATTTACATGGTTATTTGTCGAAATTAAAATTGATTTAAAGTGAAGGGATTCTCAGCAATAAAGTTAAATATATTCAATTATCAAGCTTTAGGAGGAGAAGAAATGTCAAATTGGAAGACTGCATTATTTGAATTACAAAAAACAGATATGTCTTTTTCAACATTTAATGAAGTAAGAGCTGAAAACTTAGACTTTAATAATGTAAGCTTGGCGTATTCCAAATTTACAAATGCAAACATGAGAAATCTCGAATTAAATGACGTGAATTTATTCGGAACTCAAATTTCAGATGTTAATTTATCAAATACAAAAATAACAAATGGTAATTTAAGAGACTTAGTAATTGATCATGTTCATTTAGCTGGAACAAGCTTCCGTAATATTGTCATTCCGGAAGATCTTAATCTTGATGATGTATCTAATTCTATTAAATTTGAAAAATGTAATTTAACAAATAGTCAGTTCACGGACTGCGATTTAAGTAATATCGAAATTAATAATTGTAATTTATCCGGATTGAAAATTAATGGCATTTTAATTGAGGATTTGTTAAAGAGTTATAGTGAGAGACAATAATTTACATAAAAAAGGTAGCTGTGAATTACTTACTCATGGACCTCTCATGAGTAACATTTTCTCTTCCTTCTCCTTTTTTACTTACTCATGAACATCTCATGAGTAACCTATACATCGCAAAGCGCAGTAAAAAAAGAATCTTTAATTAGATTCTTTTTTCGTGTTTATATTGGTAACTTGCATTGTTATTAATGGTCGTCCAGTACAACATTCCTATTCCCCGTTCCTGTTAATTGTGCTTCGAAGGCGTCAATTATATGCAAAAATCGGTCTGCTTCTCTAAATACATGATCTGCTAGCAGTGGGTGAATGATACTTTTAATTCTACAAGCTTCTATGAGGTCGCGAGCTGTTTTCTTAAAGTCTCTAAGCGATTTAACCGATACTCGGTTTTCATCAAGGAATTGGTCAAGGATCGGAACTGTTTCCGATTGTGGTCTCATTGATTCTAAATCTACGGCTTGGTATAAAAGTTGATCAAAATCATGGCTAAATTCCCTTGCTTGATCTACTAATTTTCTTTCTGATGGATCTAATAAATGCCCAATAAATTTTGCATGGTCTGCCATAATTCTTAAAAAGAAAACATTTTCCTGGATAATTGCGGCAGGTAGCGGTTGGAGTTGACCATTATTTAACTCAGTCAAGCGATTTGCAAAATAGGCTGCTTCTCTACTTGTATGGTCAACTAATAATGGGAAGTTATTGCCCTTTATTTTACAAGTCAGTAGCAAATTAAGGATTTTCCGCTTATACGCCCAAATCATGGAAGCTGCTTGATGAACCTCACTATTAAACTGTTTAATTTGCTGGGGATCCGTTTGAAGCGAAAACGATTGGGCTTTATTTCCTATTGCTTCAAAAACTTGATAAAATTGGTCTGCTTCTTGTATTAACTCAGTATCATCATAATTAAACCCTAATTTAAGAAAGAGTGAATGCTCTTTCATGATCCTTGACCAAAACTGGATCTCATCTAAAGAACGGGCTATAAATGCATCCGACAATCGGACCCCTCCTAACATAATTCATTTCACTTTCTAATATATTGATGAAAAAATGAATTATTACAGATACATCTATATTAGTAGATTAGCTATCAGTCTACTAAAATTTAAAATTAGTTTATAAAAAAAGCATTACTTCAATAGAAGTAATGCTAAATTATTTATTTATTTATTATAGATTAAGTTTTCAACGTTTCCCATCTAATTTCGCCTTATTAATCCCTGTCGCAAATTAATTAAATCCTGGGAAACTTGAGAGATCAGAATAATTAATCCATAAAAGTACAAATGCAATAATACCTAATAACAATATTGTAAAAGTTTGTTTAAACGAATCCTTAACACGGATATGTGATATTATTCCTCCGATTGCTACAACACCTAATAATAAACCACCCGCTGGAATCCAACTTTCTTCCCAAAATCCAATAATTAACCCAACTGCTCCAATCAATTCCACTAATCCGGTAATCACTCTAAACCATTGTGCTAATTTCAAGTGATTAAAACTTTCAACACTCGTTTTTGAACCAAAAAGTTTACCTAACCCAGCAATTAAAAACATAAGAGCTAATAAAATTTGCAAGATAATTGATAAAATATCCATTTTTTTATCACCCCTTTACTAATATATATGCAATTGAAAAAAGCACATATTACTACAAAAGTAACTATTCAATCTAAAATTTGGATTAGAATGTTTTATTAAAAACAGTTTGTTGATTTTCTTATTGGACTTAAATGACATTAAAGCATTTTATAGCATGTACTTTTTGAAAATACTGAAATATCTTGACAGTTTTAAAGTGAATTGATATTGTTATTAAAAAAATATATTTCTTATCCAGAGAGGTGGAGGGACTGGCCCTATGATACCTCAGCAACAGGTCTATTAAGATACTGTGCTAATTCCAGCGGGTGAAACTCCTGATAGATAAGACCACTCATTTTATTTGTCAGTAACGCACTCTTTTTTAGAGTGCGTTTTTGTTTTCTCTGGATAGTAAAAAAGGAGTGTAAAAATGGAAAACAACGATAGGCAAGAATTTCAAAGGAAAATGCAAGCGCGTCATTTAGTCATGCTATCACTTGGAGGGGTTATTGGAACTGGATTATTCTTAAGTTCGGGTTACACGATTCAACAAGCTGGTCCAATTGGTACAATTCTATCCTATCTGATTGGTGCGCTAGTGGTTTATCTAGTCATGTTATGTTTAGGGGAGCTTTCCGTACATATGCCTGAAACGGGCGCTTTTCATAGTTATGCAGCTAAATACATTGGACCGGGTACAGGATATACAATAGCCTGGTTATACTGGTTAACTTGGACTGTTGCTTTAGGTTCTGAATTTACAGCCGCAGGATTACTTATGGAGCGTTGGTTTCCATCGATTAATGTTTGGGTGTGGAGTGCTTTTTTTGCCATTTTGATCTTTGTATTAAACGTCCTGACTGTTAAGTTTTTCGCTGAAACTGAATTTTGGTTTTCATCGATAAAGGTTATAGCAATTGTAATATTTATTATTTTAGGAGTAGCAGCAATGCTCGGGTTTCTTCCGATGACTCATTCAAAAACAGCACCATTTTTTTCTAACTTAACAAGTGCAGGTTTATTTCCTAATGGTGCTACAGCCATTATAATGACCATGCTTGCGGTTAATTTTGCCTTTTCAGGAACAGAATTAATAGGCATTGCAGCCGGTGAAACAGCCAACCCGGAAAAAACGATACCTAAGGCCATTCGTACTACCCTGTGGAGATTAATTATCTTTTTTATAGGAACAATTATTGTTTTATCTGCTTTATTGCCTATGTCGGATGCAGGGATATTAAAAAGCCCCTTTGTTGCAGTACTAGAACGAATTGGGGTGCCATATTCAGCCGACATAATGAATTTCGTTATCCTAACAGCCATTCTTTCTGCGGCAAACTCAGGTCTTTATGCCTCTTCTAGAATGCTTTGGTCACTTGCAAATAAGAATACAATATCACCGATTTTTGGAAAAATGACAAAGAAGGGTGTTCCAATGAACGCTGTTATTTTCTCAATGGTGGGTGGAGGTTTGGCGTTGCTCTCAAGTATTATAGCTCCAGATACTGTCTATATCGTACTAGTTTCAATCTCTGGTTTAGCCGTGGTTGTTGTTTGGATGAGTATTAGTGTTTCCCAGTTCTTATTTCGCAGACAATTTTTAAAAGAAGGAAATTCTGAAAAGGATTTGATCTATCGTACACCATTATATCCATTGGTACCAATTTCTTCTTTTATCCTTTGCCTGGCTTCGTGTATTGGAATTGCATTTGATCCAACACAGAGAATTGCCTTATATTGCGGCATTCCATTTATTTTGCTTTGCTATGGAAGTTATTATCTATCAAAAAATCTTAAGAACAGGGGCGTAAATTATGTCGAACAAAACCAATCCAATTGAAGCTATTTTATCAGAATATTCCATTATGATTCTTGACGGAGCATTAGCTACAGAATTGGAGGCACATGGATGTAATTTGGACGATCCCCTTTGGTCGGCACGCGTGTTATTAGAAGATCCCGAACTAATTTACCGAGTTCATTCTGACTATTTTCGTGCAGGAGCAGACTGTGCCATAACCGCAAGCTATCAAGCTACTATTAATGGTTTTTCTGCACGTGGAATACAAGAACAGGCAGCTTTGGAGTTAATTAGGAAAACTGTGATACTTGCAAGAAGAGCAAGAGATGATTTTTGGAAGGAGAACAAGCAAACGAATAGGCCTAAGCCATTGGTTGCTGCGTCTGTTGGTCCGTATGGGGCTTACCTTGCAGATGGTTCAGAGTATATAGGCAACTATGGCGTATCGGATAAAACATTAGAAGACTTTCATCGTTCAAGAATATCAGCATTGATTGAAGCTGGTGCAGATCTATTAGCATTCGAAACAATCCCTTCATTGCATGAAGCAATAGTTTTAGAAAGATTATTGCGTGAGTTCCCAGAAACATATGCGTGGCTATCCTTTTCTTTAAAAAATGAAAAAGAGATAAGTGAAGGTACGAAGCTTTCGGAGTGTGCAAGAGTTTTTGAAAAAAGTGAGCAAATTGTGGCAATAGGCATCAATTGTGCACCAGTAACTGTTGTAACTGGTGCCATCCAGGAATTGAGAGAAAATACCAAAAAGCCAATTCTTGTTTATCCTAACTCTGGTGAAACTTATAACCCGGAAACAAAAACATGGCATGGGCATGAACAATGTGGCACCTTAGGGTTACAATCTGAAGAATGGTACCAAGTAGGTGCACGTTTAATAGGTGGATGCTGCAGAACGACACCTCATCAAATTAAGGAGATATCGAAAAAATGGCGCCTTTCAGAGGTTTTCTAATTGAATAAAACAAAGTAATAATGGAGGTTGATTACTTATTAAGCAAATGATAGAACAGTAAATTTTCATAGGCAATAGAATGGTTAGAAGAAAACTTATTAACAATTATTGGTAATAAGTTTTCTTCTATATAGTAAATTTATTTTTTATTAGAGCCCAAAATGTTGCTTTGCTAATTCCTTATATTTTATTTCATCAATATCTTCTTTCGTGACTACGCCGTTAATCCATTGTGTAAAAGAATTATTCGTTAAAGTTTTATTCCCCTCATTTGTTAGTTGAGTCAATAAAGGCGTTTTATTAAATGGAGATTCCTCGTGTTCAGCAATAATTGTTTGAATCTCATTAAATTCGGATACATCCGAAATGACATCTTGTGAATCAAATGCATATCCAATTCTCCAATCGGGATCTTTATGTTTTAGTTTTAACATCAATACATAATCCCCGAATTTTGTATCTTCTTTTTTAATTCGAAACTCACCATTACTAGAAGTAATCACCTCACCGGATAAGGGAACTGCTTTTAAAGGAAGATTCGCCCCAAATCCAGTATCAATTAAGTATGTTTCTTCATTTTGTGTTAAAAGGATTGTGACATGTGTTCTTCCAAATGTAGGATATTTTTGAGCTATATTGTCATAGACAACCCCTCTTGCTACCCTCACGTTAAACCCATTTTCAAGAAGAAATAAATAAAGTAATGAATTCAATTCATAACAGAGACCACCTTCATTCTTTACTAATAATTTACTAATTAAATTTTCTCGGTTGATCTCATTTGTTTTATTTCCTATAATACAAAGATTTTCAAAAGGTATATTTTTGGCAGTTTTTTCAAGAACGTCATTTAAATTATTAAAATTAATCACTTCATTATCACGTAATCCGATTCTTTTTCGAAACAATAAATTAAGTTCGCTCATTAATGCTTCCTCCTGTCTCATCAAACTTTTAATTAATCATACCATTTAAGTTTATAAGCTAAAAAAATAAGCTGCAAAAGCAACTTTATGTTGTTAAAAATTTAGTTTGTCTCTTATAATCTTTTTTCAAAATAATATTGATTATACCCTTTTGGATGATTCTCAATTACTCCAAACACTTTAAAACCATGCTTCTTATAAAATTTTGGAGCTTGAAAACTAAAAGTATCTACTTTAATAAGGCGACATCCATTTTCGATTGCAAATTTTTCTATATGATTCATTAACTGACTACCAAAACCTTCATGTCTATACTCCTCTGCCACCCATAAAATGTCTATAGATAAATGGTGCCAATATATCCTACCTGTAATTCCACCTACTATTTCCTCTTGATCATTTCTAACGACAAAGCTTATATTTTCGGATAGTGCTTTCCTCTCATCAGGAAGATTTTTAGCATTAAATTCAATTAGTTTTTTTCTAATAAAATCACTATCCTCTTGTACCCATTGTTTTACTATTTTCATTTTTATTTTTTCTCCTATTATTATATTCGCCTTACAGCACCTAAATTTTCTTAATTAATAGTACATTCTCTAAATAACACTATTTTCCTTTTAAAACCATTTTTTCAAGAATCGAACTGAATAAGTTATAAAAAAAACCTTCAATAATTAGAAGGTTTCAATCTAATATTTATGGTATAATCTTCCAAAAGGAGTGAGATAAATATGAGTAACGTGCTTCTTCCTCTATTTTCAATCTTACCGATTTTATTTTACTTAGCACCTTTTGTTTTTATGGTTTGGTTTCTTTTAAAATTCCTAAAAATTCAACAAGAAAAAAATCAAATTCTTAAAAGTATTTCAGATAAACTAGGTCACTTAAATAACAATAATCCAGAAACTTGAAAGAGCGTATGTCTCTTTCTTTTTTATTTTTTAGAGATTGGTATCCATATTTCGCTCTTAAAAGTAGGTGATGTGATGTCTTTTTGTTCATTCCATAGAATTTCTGGACCTTCTACTTGTTGGTAATTAGAAGATGGAAACCATTCTGAATAAATTCGTCCCCATACTTCTTGCAATGCATCTGGAAATTTTCCAATTGCTTCGAATACTGCCCATGTAGATGTAGGAACTTCAAGTTGAATGAACTCATTTGGACAGTCATTAGTAGTGGCAACACCAATATAATGATCAAGCTCTCCTTTTTCTTCCATTCTACCTTCAGAAAAATTTGTTGATGCACTTATTAGGCCATTCGGTTCAACATTGGAGAGTCCTTTTAGTTTCGTTATTTTTTCCATCGTTAAAGTTTTCCACATGGATGCAATTTCTGGATTAACTCCATTAAAAATAATTGGAACTCTCTTTTTTATCCCTACGATTCGAAATGCTTCTTTATCTTCAATACGATAGTTCATTTCATTTCCCCCTTTAATTGTTAATTGGAAGGTCATTCGTGGAAATGCTTTAAGCGAATTGCCGTTATTTCTAGCTTCAGATGGAGTAATTCCATGTAAGTTTTGAAAGGCCCTCGTAAAGGAATCCGGAGAATTGTATCCGTATTTTAAAGCAATATCAATTATTTTCTTGTTATGATCTTTAAGTTCAAATGCAGAGGCGGTAAGACGGCGGCGACGTATATATTCTGAAAGAGAAATTCCAGCAAGAAACGAAAACATTCTTTTAAAGTGATACTCAGAACAAAAAGCCCGTCTAGAAAGCTCTTTATAGTCAATCTCACTTGTCAGATTTTCTTCAATATATACTAGAGCATCATTCATATTCTTTAGCAAATCCATTTTATAACCTCCTTCATCAATAGAATAACAGGAACGAAATTAACCAATCCGACATTTCTTGCTAAGTTATGTAGGGTACTATTATTAAAGGGAGCCACATGAAGTAGCTCCCAAAAATTATAACTTTTTACACCGATAATTTAAAATCTTCTTTTACATTCAATTTCTTATTAACTTTAACATAAACCAAAATTGCATTAAGTAGCAATAATGCACTTGTAACAAAAAATACGTATTTCACACCTAAATATGCTCCAATTTGCCCACCTAAAATGGAACCGACAAATACACCTAAATATCCAGCTGACATATTAAATCCAAATACTCGACCGGTAATAGCATCTGGTGTAATTCGTTTAACTAATGTATTAACAGACGGAGTTAAGCCCGCCGTTGCCAAACCTAAAATAAATCGTAGTCCCATCAACTCCCAAGCGTTTTTTACAAATGCTTGGGGAATAACCATCAGTCCTGAAACAATCAGTGCAACGAATATAACTTTATGTGGACCAATTCGATCTGAAATCTTCCCTAATCTCGGAGCAGCAATAATGCTTGCCAAGCCTGATGCTGAAAATGCCATACCCGCTAACAATGCAACATGTGTAGAATGTGCAGATAGCTGAGAAATGTAGACCGTAATAACTGGTTCAATCGAATAAAGCGCTATTGTTAAAACAAAAAAAGTAATGAACATTGTAATCATTAAGCTTTTATCCGGAATAATACTCCATATTTCCTTAAACTTAAGCACTTTTTTATCTTGGCGAGTAAATGATTCTTTTACAAATAATGCTGTTGTAAAAAACGCAACCATCATGAGTCCACCTGTTACAAAAAACACATTTTGTAAGCCTACAGTCTCTCCAATATAACCTCCAATCATCGGACCAAGTAATGAACCTGCTATACTTGCAGTTGAAAGTGTACCTAATGCCGATCCCGCATGCTCTTTATCTGTTTGAGTTGCGATTAATGTTGTACAAGCCGTACCGTAACCGGTAATGACACCTTGTAAAAGTCTTAATCCAATTAAAACATAGACATTATGTGCGAAACCCATACAAAAAATAATAATTGACATACCAAGACTTGCTCTAAGCAGCATTGGTTTTCGGCCAAACTTATCCGCTGCCAAACCCCAAATAGGAGAAAAAATAGCTGAAATAATAAAAGTTACCCCAAAAGCAATCCCTGAAAATTGACTAATTAATGCAGAATTATGAACACCTAATTTATCAATATATAGGGGTAATACCGGTCCAAGTTGGCTCATCCCAATACTTGTTACAAACATTCCGAACCAACAAACAATCAAATTTCTTTTCCACAATAACATGATTTCCCCCTCCTTTTTGAGAAAAATAAAATCAATCTAAAAAAGTCTCGAGAATGAGACAAATAAAAAATAACAATAAGTTTTTATATATACATAACACTAAACTATATTTTATAGTTTGTAAATTATATTATATAGTTTACTAATTATCATCAGAAGTGTTAAACTATTTTCAGTAATAAAGTCTCTCTTTAAAAATACTTTGTATTTAGGTATTGTATCTTTAAGGACAAAAGATGATTGGCAGTTAAAATCAGCCTACATATTCTTTAAAAAACAATTTACCTAAAAATGAGACGGGAGCAAAAAAATGGTTCAAAAAAGAAATTTAACAAAAGAAAAAATTATAGAAGTGGCTTTTTCATTGGCTAATGAAATCGGACTTAATCAAGTTACTTTTCCAAAAATTGCAGAAAAGCTAGATATTAAATATCCATCTCTATATAACCATTTTGCGAATATGGACGATTTAAAATTAAAAATGACAATTTCACTTTTAAATAAATTAAATTCGACTTTAATGCAACGATTAGTCGGTAAAAGTGGTGAACAAGCGATTAGAGAAATTGCCTATGTATACCGTGATTTTGCATTTGATAATAGAACTGGTTATGGACTTTTTATGAATATCCCGAGTACAGAAAATGATGATGTTAAACGACTTGCTAAGGAAACAACTGGAATTATTCATCAAATTCTAAAGTTTTATATTACGGACCCTACTTTATTAATTCATCAAGGTCGAGCATTAAGAAGCATTTTACACGGATTTGTCTCGATGAATTTCCTTGGATATTTCCAACATCCAGTAAATGTAGATGACAGCTTTGACGTAATGATTGATGACTTTATTTCTTCTGTTTCAAAAACGCAAAAGTGAAATAAGTTTTTAGCAAACAAAAATATGAGCACTAAACTAGGCAACTTTCTAAGATGTCTAGTTTAGTGCTCACATAAAACAAAGGGAGGTGTGGTAAAGGTAATAAATGCTTTTACCATTTAAATGAAAATAGCTAAAGGTATTGAAACAATTGAATTAGAAATGAACTTTACAGGACAGGTAAATATTATTAACCCAACATTACTTTGGGATGAACAAGAAGTGATCTTAGTAGATACAGGAATGCCAGGACAAACTGGGGAAATTCGTGAAGCGATAGAAAAAGCGGGATTGGAATTTAACAAGCTGTCTAAAATCATTCTTACACATCAAGACATAGATCATATTGGCAGCCTTGCTGAGCTTTTAAAAACTGCTGATCAAGAAATTGAAGTGCTTGCACATAGAGAAGACAAGCCATATATTGAAGGTGATAAAGCTTTAATTAAAGTAAATCCAGAACGAATTGCAAAAATGATTGAATCTGTTCCTGTAGAGATAGGAAAAAAAATAAAAGCAATCTATGATACACCACTAAATGCTAAAGTTAATACAACTTTATCTGACGAAGAAGTTTTACCATATGCTGGTGGAATCACTGTGATCTTTACACCTGGACATACTCCTGGCCACATTTGTTTATATCATCAACAAAGCAAAACATTAATCGCAGGTGATGCTGTTGTCGCAGCTGATGGCAAAATTATGGGGCCAAACCCAAATGCCACACCTGATATGGAAACGGCTCTATTGTCCATTAAACAGTTAACAAAATATGATATTGAAACAATCATTTGTTACCATGGCGGAGTTGTAAATGAAAATGTAAATGAACAGCTTTTAGCATTGGCTAATAATTAATTATTGATATAAATTTGGGCACCAAATAAGGTGCCCTTTTTTTTAATGACTTTGCTTTTTGCCATTTATAAATGAACATAAAATTAAGACAATTAACATTCCTAAGCAGACAAAAATACTTAACCTGTTCTGTTCACTAAATGCAAATGCTATACAACTCACACCTAATGCAAGTACTGTAAATGATGTTACGTATGGAAATCCCCATACTTTATAGTTTGGCATCTTCGTATACGTTTTACGAAGCTTCAATTGTGCTAAACAAATACTAATCCATACTAATGATACTGTAAATCCTGGGATTGCCATCAAATAACCAAATACACGGTCAGGTGAAAAATAAGCTACAAATGTGCCTCCAATTAAAATGATTGCACTTACAATAACAGTATAAATTGGTACACCATTTTTAGAAATTTTTGCAAAAACCTTTGGCGCTTCTCCCTCAGTTGCTAACGAATACATCATACGCGTACAGCCGTAAATACCTGAATTTGCAGCAGATAATACCGCGGTAATTAATACAAAGTTCATTATATGAGCTGAACCTTGAAAACCTACTGTCGATAAAACTTGAACAAATGGACTTTCCTGGTTACCAATTTCATTCCATGGAATTAATCCGCAAATAATCAAAATTGGAAGTGTGTAGAATATAACAATTCTCCAAATAACCCCTTTTATAACTTTTGGTATTACTTTTTCTGCGTCTTTTGTCTCTGTTAAAGTCAATCCAATTAGCTCTGAACCACCGTAAGAAAAAATGACGATTAATAATGCAGAAAATACGCCTGACCAGCCTTGTGGGAAAAATCCCTTATGTTGAACATAATTTTGTACATAACCGCTATGATCACTTGGAATAATTCCAAATAAAATTCCAGCGCCTAACGCAATAAATAAAACAATCATTGTAATTTTAATTCCTGCAAACCAGAATTCTATTTCACCATATCGCTTCACATTCATAAAATTAACAGCTACAATAAAAATTGCACTTATAAAACTTAAAGACCATAACGACATTGAAGGAAACCAATATTGTAGAAAACTACCGGCTGCGATTACTTCAATAACACAAACAACTAACCACATAAAGCAGTACAACCAACCAATGACGAAAGACACTCTTTTACCAAACGCTTTACGAATAAATCCTTTCATATTCAAACCTGGAAACGCAATAGCCATTTCCGCAATCGCACTCATTACAACAAGAAGTAATAATCCTGCAAACAAATATGAAAAAATAACTGCAGGTCCTGCAATCGAAACAGTTTCTGATGTTCCTTTAAAAATACCAGTGCCAATTGCTCCACCGAGTGCCATGAAACGGATATGTCTTGGTAATAAATTTTTTTGTAATTCCATTTTCTATCTCCTCTTCCTAGCTTGTAATTTTATAAAAAAAATCGCCCCTGCCACTAACGACAGGGACGATTTTCACCGTGGTACCACCCTAATTGCAGAATTAAATCTGCCACTTGTTTTATTTAACGATCGATGACCGTCTTTTTCAAAGTAAATGTCGACCTTTACTTCGAAAAAGATGCTCTAGGATTGTAATTCATGCTTGTTTTTGTACTGATTCACACCATCCACCAGCTCTCTTAAACAGTGAAACAACCATTACTGTATTCCCTTCATTGCATTTTCTATATTCAGTTTTAAACTAATAAAAAAGTCCCTACTGATTGTATCAGTAGGGACGAATTATTCGCGGTACCACCCTAGTTGCAGAAATATTCTGCCTCTTAAAAATTTGATAACGATCAAATTTGACCGTTTCCCCCTCAGTAAAAATTAAACTTTACTTCGAAAAAAATAGCTCCAGGACCGAAATTCATCCTTATCTTTGTACTGATTTCCACCAACCATCAGCTCTCTATTACATTGAGATAAGTACTACTTAAATTCCCTTCATTGCTTAAAACTATATTAATCTATCTTTAGTAGCTTGTTTCTTTTTTTAATATGTTTTGTATTATAGTGGTTATTTCATAATTCTGTCAACATCTTTTTATTTCATTTTTTTCAACCACTATACAAAATACTAGTTTAAATAGTTTGAAAACTATGAAATTAATATAATATAATTAAGTAAAATGGAGGGAATAAAATCATGCTAAATATACGAAATGTAAGATTGGAAGATTTAACTGAACTGGTAGAAATTGAGCATCTTTGTTTTTCAAAAGAAGAGGCAGCAACAAAACAGGCATTCGAAAAACGCATTAAATTAATTCCCGATAGTTTTTTTGTAGCTGAGGAGAATGGTAAATTAGTTGGTTTAGTAAACGGACCTGTTATAAATGAGACTTTCATTACAGATGATTTATTTAGCGAAATTAAAAAAAATCCATCTACTGGCGGCCATCAAAGTATATTAGGCATTGCAGTTGCTCCACAAAATCAAAATAAAGGGATCGCATCAAAATTGCTTTCTCATATTGAAAAGGTTTCAAAAGAAAATAAGCGTGATTCAATAACCCTTACATGTAAAGAAAACTTAATTCTTTTCTACGAAAACCATGGTTTCATCAATAACGGTATTTCTAGCTCAACACATGGTGGAGTAAAATGGTATAACATGAGTAAAAAACTGTAATAAGGCTATAGCTTTATTACAGTTTTTTTTTGATACAACATTTTTTATTTAAATGTTGGTAGCTTTCTTGTCGTTGTAATTAAAATATGATCCTACAATTTAGATAAAACCTCGCTTACATTTTCCCACTCATAAATTAGTAAATTCAATTCAGTTCCTGAAAATGTAATCTTATCTGTTTTCAATAACTTAGCACCATAATATTCATAGAAAAAGCGCGTTTTATTGTCTTCTAAAACCTCGACGAAGACCCGATTATACCCCCATTTTTGAAACTGAAGGAATAGTTGGTTCATTAATTGCTTTCCTACTCCTTTACCTTGATATTCCTCAAGAAGATAAATAGATGTTAAGTCACCAGAGTGATCGACTTGATTCCTCTCTCTTTTTCCACAATCTGCAAAACCAATAATTTCCCCGTCATCATTTACAGCAACAACTACATAATCCCCCTCTTTTGATAAATTATGAATCCACAATTTTTCTCTTTGTTCGTATGACAACTTCTCTAAAAACTCGTCAGGAATTATATTTCGATAAGTAGTTTTCCAACTATCGACGTGAACTTTAGAGATGCCTTTCGCATCTGACATTGTAGCTTTCCTAATAATCAAGTCTTCCACCTCGCACCACTCTTTTTAAAAATATATATACCTTATAGGTGGTGAAAAGTCCTTCAATTGAATCTGATTTATTCCTTAATGACATAAAATTTAGCAATTTCCTCATCAAATAAATTAATCTAGCTATTTATAAGTCTGTTTCAGGATTTTAATTGCGATTTTGCTAATTTTATTTGTGATTCTCAGTTTTATTTACGATTCCACATTGTTAATACTAGAACATCAAAAAAAGCACCCGTCACAGATGCTTTTACTATCTTTTCCGATTATACTTCTCAAAAGAAATCGTCTGAACCTCATATTTCTTTCCATTCCAATCATAAAAAAGCTTTAAATTTCCGATTGCTCCTCCGCCGTCGGTTGAAATCATTACGACAGCATCTGCAACTAGTTTTTTCTTCTCAACAATATAGTCCACTGGCACGTGGGTATATACACTATCGTCAGATGACGTATCTTTAAACCCTAACGATTTCAAATTAACTTTATAAGTTTTTTGTTTAGTTGTTATCGTGACAATATCCCCTTTTTTCTCCATTTCTACAAGACGTTTAACGGCTTCAGACACCGATTCAATTGGAACTTCCTTATATTCTTCGCTTTGGTCATCGTTAGTACTAATTTGTAATAAATGAATCGGATCATTAAAATTATCCAATACGATAATGACTTCATTCTGCTTATCTTTATTCAAATCTTCACTAAACATTTTCGTACCATATTTCCCACTTTTCCAAGTTGGAAAGTGATATAAAAATCCTTCATTTCCGATTTGAACGTCAAAATTTCGATATTCTTTCCCATTTATTCTGTCAGAGATTAAATAGATATTTTCCTGCCACACATCACTTGGAATCCCATTCATTACTACTCGTTCGGCTTGTCGCGCACTTACGGATGAAGAAGTAAAAAATGTAAAAGTACAGATTAAAACAACGAATAAACGTCGGTTCATCGAAACACCACCTTTACCATTAAGATGTCCTAATATGGAAAATATAACCTTAAGCTAAAGGATTTACCTATTGATCTTCTCAACCCCAAAAAAAGAGATCCGCATAAAGCAACTCTCTGTAAATTAAGAATTTATTCCAGCTGTATGTGTCTGCTCCTGCAATATTTCACCTTTAATTCTTCTTTCTAATGCAGGGGTAATTCGAACGAATATTAGAATGCCGATCACACCCAAACTTGTTAAAAAGAATGATGTCGCGAAATTCGATAAGTATGCACTTATAGAAACGGTTATCGAGCAGATAAACATCGCTAAATTAAATGTTAAACCTGCAACTGCCATATAGGAACTCCTTGTCTCATCAGCTGGTAAGTTAGCCATATAGTTTTGTTGAACTGGTACTCTTAATACTTCCGCAACTGTTGCGATGAACATTGCTATAAATAATAGCCAAATTGAGTTACTATATGATATCACTGCATATCCGCCAACAAATGCAATACAACTCCAAATTAACGTTTTTCGATCATCCAATTTCCCTACAATTTTAGAAGCGAAAAGTGCCATTACGACTACAAGTATCGTATTTTCTGTACGCAAGAAACCATTCATCTCAATTCCACCAAATGTCCAGTTCAATAAATGTTGTGTGTGAAAATCATTCGCTAATCGAATACTTATATAATTTGTTAATTGGAATTCCATTGAAAGCACTAGCAAGCCTGCTAGTACATAAAGAATAAAGAGCTTATCTTGAAAAACGTCACGATAATTTGAAATCATTTTTTGAGCGTGATGACCAATCGTCTTCGTTCCCGTCTTTTCAGTAACTAAGCTTTCTTCAACAAAGAACGTAATTAGGACCCATGTAACAAGTGAAGCAACTGACAGTGCTAATAATAATTCAAATAAATATGACTTAAATAAAAATCCACCAAGCATACCACCAATTGCAATTGATAAATTGTTCGACCAGTACATAATTGAGTACATAAGCTTTCGTTCCTCTGGCTTACTCACATCTATTAACATTGCCTGATTAGCTGGCCCTGCTAGTCCCCAACAAATACTATTTAAAGTCATCATAAAGAATGTAATAAGAGGTGATGAAAACCAAGGTGAATTACAGAGCATCATCATAATAAACGCGAGTAACCGAATTGTTTCGGCAAACACCATCGTCTTTTTTCGACCAAACTGATCCGAAAAATATCCGCCAAAAAAGTTCATAATAATTCCTACAAATACATTTACAAGCAAAAGTAATCCTGCTTGTTTTACCCCAAAATGCTTAGATAAATAAATCGCCATAAATGGAAAAACCATACTTCCAATTGACGAACTTAAGAAAGATTCGAGTAATCGAATTTTTATATTTTTGTGAAAACTAAGTATCCCCATACTGTTTCAACCTCTCTTTATCTATTGAATCCCCTTCGTTTTAAACTAATACCAAATAAGTCCAATATTTGCATGAAAATTCCCCCTTTTTAAATTTTTCACTTAATTAGCATAGCAGTTATTTTAGATTATGCCAATATGCAATACCAATACTTATTCCCTATATAAATGAGAAAAATTGGAATACCTAAAGCAAACCAATTTAACTTGTTTTAAAAAACTGTATGCGTATTGTTTTGCAATGCTCCTAGTTCATAAAATAGCAGCATCACTATTTTCACCACATTTCTTTGCATTAGAGCCTTCGAAGTAAAATAGTAGTTTCTGCCTTTCACATAAGCACAACAAATTCATTAAACATAAATTTTTAGTAAAAAATAACTAAATTTACGTTAGGTAAAAGCTACTTATTGAAAAACATATCTAATTAGACTATTATCTAATTAGATATGTATAAAAGTAGGTGTATATTAAGTGCAATTAAATAAAATTGTAGAATTCCATAAAGCTTTAGGTGATCTTACTCGTATACGAATTATTGCTTTACTACAGCAAGGTCATTTAAGTGGGCAAGAAATTGCCAGTAAATTAAGTCTTAAACCCCCAACAATTACCCATCATATGTCAAAGCTTAGAGAAGTTGGTCTAATTAAAGAGCGCAGAGATAAAAATACAATCTACTTCTCTCTAAATACTAAAATTTTAGAAATGAATGCGAAAGCAATTTTTACAGTAGGAACAGGAGGAGATTCCAATATGGAAATGTCAGTTACTGAAAGTGAACGTTCAAGCATTATCAATAATTTCTTTACTAAGGAAGGCAAACTTAACATTTATCCTGCCCAGCGAAAGAAAAAACTTGTTGTTTTAGCGCATATGATTAAAGGCTTAGAATTTGGTAGAGTTTATCAAGAAAAAGAAATCAATGAATATTTGAAGCAATTTCATGAAGATTACGCTACTTTGAGACGAGAGCTCATTATGTGTCAATATATGTATCGCGAAAACAATCAGTATGAATTAAATCCAGTTGAATTATGGTGGTTAAAATAATTGGATAAAAAAGAAGAGAAAAATAGCATTTAAATATAATAAAATCTATGAAAAGAACCTAAAAAAAGAAAAAGAGATATTTTCAAATATCTCTTTTTCTAAATAATTATTTACTTGGATTTGTAGAAATATATTTCTTAACTACTTCCATTACATACCCCTGACAAGCATCAGCTGTAGTTGGATCATATTTACCGCCATTTGTTTTATTGTTTGATAATACGCGAATTCCTAAGAAAGCTACATTATATGCTTGAGAGATTTGAGCTGCAGCTGCGCCTTCCATTTCTTCTACAGAAGTTCCGTATTTAGTATGGAACCATTTAATGCGATCAACCTCATTGTTCCAAACATCTGCAGATCCGATTGTACCTTCTACAACCTTACCTTTAGTGTATTTGTTTTTCACAGCATTTGCAGCTGCTAATAAATCTTTATTCCCTTCGTAAAAACGTGGTTTTTCTGCATTTGGATCTTCACCTGCACTACCTTCTGAAGCCATTAAGTCCATTGGTTTCCACTGAGTTGCATCAATACCTTGGTTTTCGTCCTTTGTTTCTGTTTTTAAAGAACCAATATTAGTTGTATTTTTACCTAATACGATATCAAAAACATTTAAATTTGGATCATGACCACCAGATGTACCTTGGTTAATAATTGCGATTGGTTTATATTTTTCAATTGCAATCGCTGTAGCAGCAGCAGTGTTTTCCATACCTTTACCTGTTTTTGCTACAATAACTGGATAATTATCTAAAGTACCTTTGTAAAATACGAAACTACCTGATTTTTCAATTTTTACATTTTTTAGCTGACTTGCAAACTTTTCAGCCTCAATTGGCATTGGTCCTTCAATAATAATTGGTTTAAGATGTTTAGTTTTTGCTTCTGCCGTGTTCGATTTAAAGTTATAACCTACAGATACAGAGATTAATAGAGCCGAAATGATTCCTAATAAACCGTATTTTTTTAACAATGTCTTTTCCTCCTTGATGATGATTACACCTGATGTTTTAGTCAAAAAAAATGGTCTAGAAACAGTAGAACAATTTCTACCTTCTAGACCTACGAAAGTTAAAGTATAGATCAGCAATAAATAAAATTTAATGCTCATTGGTTGCAAAAAAATGAACCCAAGTATACTTTAACTCGTAGTCTAGTTCTTTCATTGGGAACCAGGTAGAAACGCTCAGACCATATTACTGAGCATATACGAGTAATGTTTATGAATGATTACACTGCTAATATATCAAACTCGAAATATATTTTCAATACAAAACATGAACTTTTTTTATAAATTAAATAATAACGTTCGTATTTTACAAGAAATAATCGATTTAATTTGTATAAACAGTAAAAAAATCAATGAATTTATACTATTATGCAAAAACAACTGAAATAAAATTTCATTTTTTAGAATTCGAATTTTATTGGCCTTAAAAATAATTCCTCTAATGTATCTTTCGCATTTTTATGTTCATAAATAATTTCAAACAATGCGTTACAAATCGGTAGTTCAACATCATACTGACCAGAAAGTTCCTTTAAAGCCTTAATTGTAGAAACCCCTTCCGCTAATTTATCAAAAGCTTTTTCTTCAACAAATGCCTGTCCAAACTTTCGATTATGACTATGCATTGAAAAGAGTGTTGCCTCGTAGTCTCCTAAATGACTTAAACCGTAAATTGTTAAATCATTCCCCCCCATGGCTCTTATTAAACGAGAAATTTCCCGAGTACCTCTAGCCATCAATGAGCCTTTTAGACTACTATATTTCAACCCATCTAGCATGCCTGCAGCTATTCCCATGACATTTTTTGTTGCAGCTCCGATTTCATTACCAATTAAATCTTGGCCGTAATAAAATCGGATTAACTCGCTGTTAAATGCTTTAGCAATCTGTTTTGTTACTTCAATATTCTCCGAACCAATAACCATGCAATTTGGTATATTTCTTACAAAATCCTGTACATGACCAGGTCCTACCCAAACCGCTATATTGCTATTTTTCCCAACCTCTTCACGAAAGACTTGTGTGAGCCTTTTTCCAGTAGTAGATTCTATGCCTTTCATACAGAGAATAAAAGTTTTACCTTGCATTTCACTATATTCACTTAAGCGCTTTGCAAATGATCTTAACTCTTGGGCACTAATTGATATAATAATGACTTCTGCAAACGATAATGCACCTTCTAAAGAGCTCGTTAACTCAATTTCATCTGGTAGGCTTAAATAGTCATTTTTCATTGTTTGATTTAAGCCATTAAAATTTCTAGAGCTTTCTCTTCCCCATAGAATTACATTGTGGCCAACTCGATTAGCGTACCAAGCTAAAAAAGTTCCCCACCTACCGCAGCCTAGGACAGATACATTCATACATTTACTCTTCCTTCCAAAATTTATTATCGAGGAACTGGACTAAACAAAGACAAACAAGAAGTCTAATTAGGTAACCTATTAGACTTCTTCAGATTGATGGAAAATTTGTCAATTAGACTCTCAATTATAGTCGGGTGTTACTGGAGCCTGTTATGAGGAACTTATTTTCTTCTTTTTGCTGTTTTACTTCCTCATGAACCTCTCATGAGGAACATTTTTGCTTCTATTTGCTGTTTTACTTCCTCATGAACCTCTCATGAGGAACATTTTTGCTTCTTTTTGCTGTTTTACTTCCTCATGAACCTCTTATGAGTAACCTTTTTGCTTCTTTTTGCTGTTTTACTTCCTCATGAACCTCTCATGAGGAACCTTTTTGCTTCTTTTTGCCTTTTTACTTCCAAATGAACCTCTCATGAGGAACTTATTTTCTTCTTTTTGCTGTTTTACTTCCTCATAAACCTCTCATCAGAAACCTATAGCTATCCTACAAAGTCCAATTAATAAGTAATCCTGCATGAGTTAATCCACCACCAAATCCATACAGTAAAACCTTATCTCCATATTTAAGTTTTCCTTCCTTTACTCCCTTAACTAAAGATAATGGAATCGTGGCTGATGATGTATTTCCGCAATCTACTAAGCTATTTAATGTTTTTTCGATTGGAAATTCACTTCTTTCGCAGATTGATTCGATCATCCTTAAATTTGCACTATGTGGAACAAACCAATCGACTTCATTTAATAAAGTGGATCCATTGTTTAGTACAGCTTGCATTGCTTTTGGTACTGTCGTAACTGCCCATTTGTATACCTCGCGTCCATTTTGAATGATATTTTGATTATTAATTATTTCTTCACCAAACATTTGATTTGATAAATTTGAACAATATAAATGTTTCCCTTTTTCACCTTCTGATCCTAAGTATGAGGAAATGAAGCTAGGCTGTTCTTCATCGTACTCTACTAAAGCTGCACCAGCGCCATCACCAAATAAAATGCAAGTAGTGCGATCTTCATAATCGGTTATTTTAGATAAAGTTTCTGCACCAACTACTAGAATTTTTCGATTTAATCCTGATGTAATTAATCCATTTGCCATATACAAACCGTAAGTAAAACCTGCGCAAGCTGCATTTAAATCAATTGCCCCAGCATTTTTTATTCCAAGCTTTGCTTGAATAATTGAAGCAACACTTGGTGTTTTGTAGTCTGGCGTTAACGTACAAACAATAATCATATCAACATCTTCAACAGACTTATTATATTTTTCCATCAAGTCTTTTACTGCCTTAAAGCTTATGTCACTTGTAAATTCATTTTCATTTGCAATTCTTCTCTCTTTTATGCCAGTTCGCTTTACAATCCATTCATCATTTGTTTCAACTATTTTTTCTAAATCCTTATTTGTTAATACTTTTTCTGGTACATATGAACCTATTGCAGTGATACGTGCTTTTGAATTTTGCATTATGGTCACCTCAGTCATATTTTTTAATATCTTTCCAATATTATATCACCAGATATTAATACTAGGTACTAATTTTATTTTAAAATTTTTTCATTCTTTTCATTTAGGGGGTGACTAGTTGAGGATTAAATTAAATAAAGTTGCTACAACAGCAACTTTACTTAAAAAACATTACAATTCTAGTGTCATAAAAACACTATTAGGGTCATCTTTATAATCAGCAAAAGGCTTACAATACTTAAAACCAAAGCTTTCATATAGTTTTTTTGCTGGAGCGAACGCCTCCACTGAACCTGTTTCCAAACTTATTCTCTTGTAGCCTCTACTTTTCGCCTCTTCGATGATGTGTTGGAGCATGCGCCTTGCTACACCTTTTCTTAAATGAGCTGAAGAAGTTCTCATTGATTTTACTTCTCCATGTAAATGGTCAAGTTCTTTTAGAGCCCCACATCCAACTAATTCACTATGTTCCCACACACTCCAAAACGTAATTTCTGGTTTCTTTAATCCTTCAAGATTTAGAGCATGTATACTTTCAGGTGGAGAATTTTGTGTCATACCTTGAAGGTGCTCACAAATAAGCTTAGCAACTTCAATTCCAGTTAAATCATCTACCTTAATTTCCACGTAATGAACACCTCATTCTTCTTTTATTATTGCTATTATTATACTAAATTGTCATTAAACTTCTAACTAGTTTATTTATCTAAACTCTTAATAAAATAGAATTTTATGGAAAAAATATATCTAGAAGAAAAATTAGAAGTCAAAAGAAGGAATTCAAATGAATCGTAAATTAAATATTAGTGGTTTTCAATTCTTTTCTATGATTTTCATGTTTGGAGTCGGTGCTTCTCCACCAGTCGAAATATTTTCTAGAGCTAAACAAGATGGATGGATTAGTTTATTATTAGGACTCATTGCAGCTTGTATAATCTTTGCTGTATATATTAAGTTATATTCAATATTTCCTGAACTTCCCTTAACAAAATATATTCAAATTATTTTAGGGAAATATGTAGGGAAAATATTTGCATTAATATATATTTTATATTTTCTTTATATTGCAGCACGTGCTTTACGTGATTTTGAGGATTTATTAACAATCACACTTTATAATGCTTCTTCTCTTATTTCAATTGGGCTAATTATGATGTTATTAATCATGTATGCAATTTCGAAAGGACTAGAAACATTCGCTCGTTCATGTGAATTTATTTTTATCATGATCATGTTTCTTACTGTTATATTTATAGGATTTGAAATCATTGCAAAATTAATAAAAATTGATAATTTAAGACCTGTTTTAGAAAATGGATGGACACCAGTATTAAAAGCGGCTTTCCCAATTTCTTTAACTATTCCCTTTGGTGAAATCCTTACATTTACAATGATTATGCCACATTTAACTAAACAAAATTTAGCAATAAAAGTAGGAATACCAGCCTTACTATTTTCGGGTCTTGTATTAACTTTATTTGCAGTTTTAAATACTGCAATACTAGGCCCTTCGGTTATTGAAAGAACAACCTACCCACTTCTAACATCAGTTAGTTATATTAATATTGCCGATTTCATTCAAAGATTGGATACTTTCATAGTAGTAATTTCAGTATGCAATGCCTTTGTAAAAATTACAATTTACTTTTATTGTGCGGTATCTGGAGCAGCAGATTTATTTAATATAAAGAAAAGTGAACAGCTAGTCTATCCTCTTGGTATGATTACCGTTCTTACTTCCCTATGGGTCGCTTCTAGTTTTCTTGAGCATCATTTAGAAGGGATCCATTTAGTACCATATTTGCTTCACATTCCACTTCAAATTGTTATTCCGGTTAGTTTATTACTTGTTTTCCTAATCCAAGGGAAACTAAAAAGTAATAAAGAAGACTTGAATTACAATTAACCAAAATAAAAAAAACAAAACAAAAGGCTCCAGTTTTCACTGAGCCTTTGTTTATTATTTTTGTAATTTAGTATTATTGAACAACCGTTATAGTTTTAGGCGTTGTTGTTACTTTAAAACCATCTTTCGTAACAACATCTACTGTAACCGTATATGTGCCACTTGGAAGATCTTTTTCTGGTGCCCATTGTGTACTAAAAGTATGCTCATTTTCGAATGTAGATGAATCTACAAGATTTCCTTTAGCATCTTTAATATTAATCGTCCAATCTACTCTACCATAACCAAATAGTGAAATTCTCGCAGGCTTAGATGCGCTAACACCTGTTGATGGAGAAATACCCCAAGTTACCATTGCCATACTTTGTTTATTATAGCTTTGATCTCCCCATGTTGTCCAAGCATTGTTTCCTGCATAATCAATAGATCTGATTACGATACCTTTTGGTTCTGTATTAACCGTTAGTTTCGTTACGCCCGGTTTAAGTTCATAAAATGTTCCATTTACATAAACATCAGCAAAGTTAAAGTCAGTTGCATTATCAGTCGCATTGAATGTAATATCATATTTACCGTTGTTTGGTGTTACCCTAATATCAGAAATTTTTGGTTCAACTGAATCAACAATCATTGGCATTTTAACCGTTTGTGGTCTAGCGTTTGGATATGCTAATGTTGTTTTAATTACATAATAGTAAGTACCATCAGGAACAAAATTTCCTTCTACGTCTTTCATATCCCATTGATATAAATTATACCCATAATCTGCATTAAACATCATATTTTTATTAAATCTCCAAGGCTCACCAGTACCTGTGTATTCACTGAAGTCGCCTAGATATTTAATTTGTTTTCCAGTAGAATCTTCAATGGAAACCTCGGCTTTATCAAGGTTACGTAAAACCGCCATTCCTCCAAAGATACCTTTATCAATATAGTTTGGTGAGAAAGCAATATGGTTCATATCAAAGCCATTCCCATTATATCCTAGTGGTGCCCCACCCTCTGTCGCATCATTCCAAAGTGCTGTATGACCTGCAAAAGAATCTTTTTCCCAAGCTGGAGCATCGATGTTTCGTAGCTCATCCCATTTTCCATAGAAGCCCATATAAGGCATAGTTAACGGTACAGCTTTATCTTGGTCTTTTGCTACTGGTACAAGACGAACATATCCTTCTACAAAACTATTTTTCTTTAGAGAATCTGGTAATGATATATTAACAGTTAACATTTTTGATTGACCTGGCTTGATTTTAAGAGTAGATCCTGTTTTATCTGTTACGATATTATCATTAACAGTGATCTTTGCTCCCTTAATTTGTTCACTTGATAAAGTTAAATAATCTTTTGAATCTAATTGGCCATCATGATCAAAATCGAATTGCTTTGTTTCTGTCTTATCTTTTAATAAATCAACATATACATTATATTCAATATCTGCACTATTATTTTTCCCTTTTGGTGCATCAAAAGCATCTACATTTAATTTAAAGCTTGTATTTTGCCCGATTTCCTTTAATGCTACTGAACCAGCTTGTTCCAAAGGAGCGTTTCGATTCGTCACAACAACTGGTGTATTAATAGCATTTTGAATTTGCATTAAACCAGACCCTTGAATACGTGGTGAATATGGAGCTTCATTATTTGTTCTTGGATCCATAATGACTTTAGATGTATTCATCAATGCAACTTTCGCTTTTAATACTGTATCTTCTGAGTGTTGTAGCCCTTTTTCATAAAGTGATTGTAATACTAAAGCTGAACCACCTGCAACATGAGGCGTAGCCATCGATGTACCACTCATTACTTGATAAGCATTTCCAGGGATTGTTGAGTAAATATTTCCACCTGGAGCTGAAATTTCAGGTTTAAAATCTAATGTTGGAGTTGTACCCATTGATGAGAAATAAGACATTGTATCTTTAGCAGGATTATCTACCCAATAATCGCCGATATTTTTCATACTTAAATATTGGCCAGTAGGCATTTTACTCATTTTATCTAATAATGCTTGACCGATCGATTTACTTGTTGAAGCAGTCGGTGTTGCAGAACCAGTTACTGGTAGAGTTGCATAATCAGGCGTATTTGAAGAAGGTATCATAATGATCGCCTTTGCTCCTGCAGCTTTTGCAGTAAATTGAATGGTCGATACAGTACTATATGAATTTAAAAGTTTCACTACGGCAATGTAATTCGTTTTTCCTTTTGGATAATCAGCTGCTGTTTTTCCTTCATTTACATAGACCAAATCATAATTTGTATTCGGTAATAGATTATTAGATACATTAAATGCTTGTCCATATTGAGAATGGTCTTTGAAAGGTACCGCTAGACTTCCATCCGAAATTGCATTCATATGAATTTTAGAATTTTCATAGGAAGCAACCGATACTGCAAATGGACTGACACCTGGTGATCCAACTGTTCCAATATCAGGATTATCTGCAAATGGTTTTACTGTTGCAGGCGTTAGTAAAGCTTGTGAACTGAATGCTGAATTTCCAGCTGCTACTACAACTAGTGTACCTTTTTCTGTCGCGTTTCTAATTGCTTTTTGAATCGGATCATAATTTTCGTCTACATAACCCGCGTCACTGCCTAAGCTCATGTTGATCACATCAGCTCCCATTGTAACAGCATGCTCGATTCCTGCAATAATATCATCTTCATAAGCACCGCCACCATTATCAGAGAATACTTTTTCTGCTAATAACTGTACGCCCGGTGCGATACCAGCAACTCCACCTTTAGTATCGTCACCATTTGCTCCAATAGTTCCAGAAACGTGTGTACCATGTGAGCTACCTTTTGGTCCAGGGATAACATCCGTATCATTGTCCGCCCAGTCATATCCAGATGGTACTTTATCTGAATACCAAGTTTCGTTTACATCTGTTGTTGTTGCAAACTGATCGAATTTATTCTTCGTCCATTTTTCTTTTGCTTTCGCATCATCTGATAGTGTCATATCTTTATGTTTCCAATCAATCCCAGAATCTACAACACCTACTACCAGGCCTTCTCCCTTATAACCATATTGCTCCCATACCTTTTGAGCTTGTACTAATTCTTTACTTGCTGCCATCGTTTCGTGGAATGTTCTAGCTACTTGAACATGCTTAACCCCAGGAATCGATTGGATATCTTTTAAATTTTTATATTTTGTTTCAAGACTAAACCCATTAAAACCTTCAAAGTAACGGTGCTTTACTTTAAAAGCTGCATTTGAATTAGAATTTTTTTCTTTTGAGATTTCATCAATTACATTGTCTTGTTTTTGTTTAAACATTGCTTTCTTGTGCTCAGGTGTCGCTTGTTCGCTATCAGCTGGCTCATCTACCTCAACAATTAAATGCACTTCATCATCTGGTTTAAACGTATTTGCAACATCTTGATTTGTAGCTTCTTGACTGTTGCCTTCTTTATATAATGAGTTTTCTTGAGATAAATCTAAATTATCCTTAGTAAATGTTCCATGTTCAAAACTAACATCAGTTGAATCAGTTTGAGATGTAATGTTATCGTTGTCCGCAAAAGCCAATGAAGTAAAAAGTAATGATACTAAAGCAGTTGTAGACATAACTTTAAACGCTTTAAATTTTCCGTTTTTCATAACAACTCTCCTACAATTTTATTTTGTATTTATTTAAATCCACCATGGATCTATAGAGTAATAGTTAAATATAATGCCTATTCATCTGATTTTCGTGGCAGTAAATTAAATACAGTTAAATTGTACATCTGGTATAAATGAACGTATATTGGGGGAATCTACTTATTTCTTTTACAAACTTTTTCATCATATTTATACATAGAAATATCAGAAATACACAAAAAATATGTTATTTCATGGAAAAAAAGATATTTTTATGTCGTATTTTTTATATTTTAATCGAGATAATTAGACTGAAAATTGGGAAAAATACAACAAAACAAATAATTTTTTTAGCTAGAAATCGATAACCTTGACGAAAAAACAGGAAATATTACCTAATATATCGTAAGAAAACTATCGAAAAACTATGAATTTTATTAAAAACTTTGTTATTTTATTAAGAAAGTTTAGTACATTAAAGTAAGTAATAGCTTTTAAATATTTCCAAAATAAAAGGAGTCATAAATATGACCCCCAGTACTTAACATTCATTCGCTTAAATTACAAAGTTACATTTTGCCTAAAGAAAAACCCTCAAACAGTTGTCCTCCAAACGGTTGCAAAACTTCATCAACTAATTTGATTATTTGATTCTTTTCACCAGCCGTATAATATACATCAAATGCTTCTATAAAACGGTCTGTGAAATCCTCGTTATAATCTCTTAGCGAGCGAACAATCCATTTTGAAGAACCAACCCATTTATGATTTGTTCTTAAAACAAATTCGCTTAAAAGTTCAGCTAGAGTATTTGCTATAAATAACTCCTCCGCTCTATTAGAGGAACCTTTAAAATCATTTAGTACATCCGTAATAAAATATCGCTTTACTTTAATCGTTTCCTCTGACCACTTTTCTGGACCTTTATCTAATAAATCATTTGCTTCTTTTTTAATATCCTCAATTATTCCTTCATCCTTTAAAATCATTCCCTCTGAAATCATCCTTGGTAGTGAAGGTCTAGCTCTCTCGTAATCACTTTTAAAAAATTGTTTATAAGATGATAAATTATGTACAAAAACTTCTATATCCCAATCAAATGCTTTTAATGACTCTCTATATGAAGAACTAAGACTTTTATCGAAAATAACAATATCAAGATCAGATGTTTCTGTTGCTTCGCCGCGGACTACGCTGCCTGCTAGTAATGCTCCCTGACATTTTGGAAAGTTCTTTTCAATAAAATGTTGTGCTGCTTCAATTGGGTTTAACTTTAAATGATCCATTACTTATCTCCCTATCTATCATACTGCTAATTTTATAAATTTAAATAATAAAAAAGAGCAGCTTCTAGAAATCAGAAGTTGCCCATCAACCTACTAAATTCAATTTTATTTGCGTATACACTATAGGTAATTTTTTTAATTAAAAACTACTGTTATTTTCTTAATGCCTTCAATGCACCGCTCCAAGCAACAACCTGGTCAAGCATTAGATTAACATTATTAAGATGTAGTTCAGCAGGTTTAAATGTAGAGAAGTTCTCAAAATCCGTAAATAATGACAATGTTGGATGAGTTTTCACGTCAGCAATTAATAATTCGCCACAGATACCACGTAAGTGTTCTGCTGCACGCGCACCACCAGTTGAACCATAGCTAACCATTCCGGCTGCTTTGTTATTCCAAGCTTCACGAGCAAGATCAAGTGCATTTTTTAACGCTCCTGAAATACTGTGATTGTATTCAGATACTATAAATACAAATCCGTCCAAGCTAGCAAGTTTTTCATTCCATGCTGCAATTCCCGGCTCATTCCCATCAGTTGTTCCAAAAAACGGTAATTGGTAATCAGCAATGTCTACAATTTCATAATTTGCATCTTTACGATTGTCCGCGATTCCTTTTACCCACTCTCCTACTTGAGGACTTACTCTCCCTTTACGAGTGCTACCTAGGATAATCCCGATATTTAAACTTTCGTTTGACATTAGTTCTTCCTCCTTAAACTTCCTTTGAAATCTTTCAACCAACTTAAACCATTCTAGGTATTCCATAATTCCCCTTTTATTTCGTTCAATAAATTTTTATCCAAAGTAACTCAAATTTCGACTAAATTTAAAAATCGCCCGAACGTAACAAAAGATTTTCACTGAAGTATTAGGAGAAAACAGAAAAACTTACTCATTACTAGTGATGAATATAAGAGAATATTGTCAAATCAATCTTAGAAACTTTCTTGGTAAAAGTAATCCTTGCAAAATTATCCCCAAACTAAATTTAGTTACTTGGATAAGAAATCTTATATTTCTTTGACACCTCGATCAACTTCTGAATTTTCTCATCGGAAGGTGGTCCTTCAGGTTTTTTGAATCCTTTATGAACTGGTACAGATAGCTCTTTTACAAATTGATCAAAACCAGATGGATAAGCAGTAACGATAAATTTAGTTTCTTCTGATTTAACTTTAAACGTATGAGGAATTCTCCGAGGGGCAAAAACATAATCTCTGGCCCTTGCTAAAATTGTATGATCGCCAATAAAAAAAGTAATTTCTCCTTCTAATACATAAAACGTTTCATCTTCTAATTCATGTACATGAAGTGGTGGTCCACCACCTTTTTTACCGTTGCAATGCAAGACGCAAAAAGCTCCGTTTGTGTCTTCACCACTCACTAATATGGAAGTAAAATCATTTAAAAAGAAATAAGTATTCTCTTCTGTAATACCTCGGTGCATAAAACCTGCAATACTCTGTTGGTCGAAAGTCATTTTTTACCCTCCGCTTTCGATATTTGCATTATTTTAAGCTTAAACTTAAGCGTACTAATTAATGCTATTCATAGAAAGTTAGCTTATTCCCTCAATGCACAAAAAAAGGCTAAGCACAGCTTAGCCTTTCATTAAATAATTTATTTAATTATTAGGATACAGAATCTCATCAATTATTCCATATTCTTTCGCTTCTTCTGCACTCATAAAATAATCTCGATCCGTATCCTTTGAAACTTTTTCAACTGATTGTCCTGTTCGATCAGCAATGATTTGATTAATATGCTCACGTAATTTTAAGATTCGGCGAGCAGATATTTCGATTTCTGTTGCCTGGCCCCTTGCTCCTCCTAATGGTTGATGGATCATGATTTCGCTGTTTGGAAGAGCAAAACGTTTCCCTTTCGTTCCCGCTAGCAAAAGCATCGCACCAAAAGAAGCTGCCATTCCCGTACAAATTGTTCTAACATCGGGCTTTATATATTGCATCGTGTCATAAATCGCAAATCCTGCTGAAGTCGATCCTCCAGGGCTATTTATATAAAGTGAAATTTCTTTATCAGGAGCATCTGCAGCTAAAAATAATAATTGTGCAACTACACTATTTGCAACATGATCATTAATCTCGTCACCAATAATAATAATTCGGTCTTTTAACAAACGGGAATAAATATCATATGAACGTTCACCACGATTAGATTGTTCAATTACATAAGGAACTGTCGTCATTTAAAAATCCTCCTTAAAAGCGTTAATTGGCTATGCAGCCATGCAGAGAGTGCTTGAAGGAGTTTGAGTCTGTGATGATTTGAAATTACCAAATAGCATTTTAGGACTTTCAATTATACGATCAAAGGAAGGGATCGCTTGAATTAAGACGGTAGGGTCTTGGACTTCTAAAGCTAAATGAAAAATTTCTTCAAGCTTCATGCGTTCTTCTTCATTCCAAAAATATTCAACAGAAAGGGATTGTTCCTCTTTGTTCGTTTTATCTAAACGCTTTTTCGCTCGATGCACGCTAGATTTTATGGCTATTTCAGTCGTTCCTAAAATGTCTGCTATTTCCCTGGATTTATATTGAAATGCTTCTTTTAGAAAAAAGATAACCGCTTGTTTTGGAGTAAAATGGTTAAGTAAGAGCTCCACACTATTCATTTTATGATCAATCGGATGACTAGCTGCATATTTAGAAAGCTCAAAATCAGGAGTGACCGTTTCTTCTTTTCTTTTTCGTAAAGTATCAATCCAATGATTGTAAGCTATTTTATTTAATAAAGCCGAATTCATTTTTTCCTTACTATAGTATTTTATTGCTTTAAAAAAAGCTTCTTGTGCAATATCGTCTCCATCCCATTCATTTTGGGCTAGAAACCGACAATAGCGTTGCAATTTAGGATAGTTATTCTGCCAATAAAATTCATCTGTCGCTTCATCCTGTTTTTCCTTTTCTATGCTGTGAAGACTAAACTTACTAGACATTTATGTTCACTCCTTTATTAACACTCTCTAACCTATAAACGGAATAGAAGTATAAAAAGATACGGGGGTAAAAAGTTTTTTTATTAATTTAATTTATGTAATTTAAATTAAAACTCTTCTACCAATTTTTTTCTACTTTTTATGAATTTTAACATAATTAGGATATTAACTAATAAAAAAGCGAGAACAATTGACCCTCGCTTCTGATATATAATCTTTCGCCCTACTTATTTAGTCCCATTTACTTCTTTTATTGCTCCAATTACTGAAATAACTGATCCAATAGCTTGGATCCAGCTTCCTGTTGCTACCAATGTTTCAGATTCCGATTGTTTATTATTTTTTATTAGATAATCCTCATAAAAACCAAACTCTTTTTGTTTATTTTCATTTTCTAATAGATCATGTAATGCTTCTGACCATCCTATTGCTTGCATGGTGTTTCCTATAATTTGAGTTAGGCCACCTACAATGTTTTCGGATTGGCCAGGGAAAGGATTAGTTTCAATTGCTTCTCCAATATTAACGCCTAAACCTAACGCTTGTAACAAGTTACCTGCAACGAATAATTTGTAGGATGCTTCTTTTGGAATTTCCAAAACCAGCCCTGACGTAATAGTAATATTCCCACTTGCTGTTATTTCTTTTCCAACTGCTCTAAGTACAGTACCCTCTGCTTCAGCATCAATCCCATTTCCAGTAGCCTGCAAAACATTTCCTATTAGAGATAAATCATCACGAACACTACTTTTTATGTAGTTGGATGGTGTAGAACCAATTGCAGCTGTTATTGTTCCAATTGATACGATTACAGATCCTACTACTGCTTTTGACTCACCTCCCACTTCAACCACCAACCTGCTAAAAAGAACCTTTATCGTAGTATTATGAATGAAAGTCCGATTGTGTGCCTAATTATTGAAACTAGTTTTCTTGTAAGTCTCCCTTCATCTTTAAATAATAAAAATAATATTAAATAACGATTTTCCCTTAAAAAGTTAAACCACGCTGGTAGACAAAGCTTTCTTACTAATAAGCTTAAAAAAATCGGTAACGCCATTTGTCGTCACCGATTTTACGCTAAACTATTATTCAATTACTCTAATCCAAGATCAGTTAAAACATCATCTAAAGTTTTACCTTTAAACTTTTTAACTGCCTTAGGTGAGTTATCATTCCACGGATTTTGCATAGAGTAGTTATCGATTACAAACTGCATATCTTTCTCATCAACTACGCCATCATAGTTAATATCCGCATCGCGCTTATTAGTCCCCCAATAAGTTTCGATGTAAAGAGCATCTTTCACGTCGATTACATTGTTTTTATCTACATCTCCACCAGGGATATAGCTATAATCAACTGGTTTAGATCCGGCAGTCACTTTACCGTCTTCTTTTATACCAACTGTAAAGTCTTTTTTGAATGTAAAGTGTCCTGGTACGTCAATTGATAATGTAAATGGTTTATCTGTAATTGGTAATCTAGTTGTGAAACCTTGTGGAGCAGTTACATAACCTAAAGGATCTGATACTCCATATTCTTTTCCATTTGAATCTTTTACACTAATTTTTGAACCAGCTTTATTATAATCAATATTTGGATTCATTACTGCGTTCCCTAAATTATCAAATCCTGCAGCTAGTCCTTCTGCTTGAACCGCGCCTCTCATTATAGAATAAGTAGGAGTCACATAGAAATAAGGTTGAATACCTTGAGTTGTTACCGCACTATTATCTACATTCGTATAGACAGCCTTAAAGAATCTAGATGTACCAGTTGGATCCTCTAACTGCATTCCTCCTTTGTAGTATTGGTCTTTTGCTTTGAAAGTCAAGTCTACTAAAGATGTATCTCCAGTAATCCCCGTTGTAGCAAGGTCACCAGTTGCTGTTGCAGTGATTGTCATAACATTGTACGTATTGTTAAAAGGCGTATTTGTGTATTTCACATCTAATTTTCCATCGTATGTTCCATGCGGCTTTACATTCGTTACATCTAGGAACTTCGCTGGATATAAGAATGAATATTCAGCCTTTTTTATTGGAGTTGCTACATTTTTCGTTGAGAAGGTTACTGTTGTAGAATCTCCCATGTTGATTCTCTGTTTATCAGAAATTGCTGTTGTATAAGCAGTTCCTTTTTTAATAAAGTATACGTCTCTAAAGCTTCCATAATTTTCTACAGTTGATTTATCTCTGTCATAGAAATCATACTCTGTAATTGGCAATGTATTTGGTCCAGCTGTAGCTAATGGAATTGTCGAATTGAAATTTCCATTTTGATCTACTGGAATATTAATTTCAGCTGAATTATTTGGATTATAATAATACATTTTATTATCGCCTTGTGAAGCAGTAATGCCTGCAGCTTGCATTTCAGCAATGTTTTTATCAAATGCATTACCTGTTACCGCAACAGTTTTATCAGTTGCATTAGCAGTTTCTACAATTTGACCAGCTTCATAGTTCATCGTAACTTTTGGCTCTTTTTCACCATAGAAAATTGGAGCGTCTTTAGTAAAGGTTTCGCCTTTATCATTCGTACCAACCATTCTAATTTTCCATAGACCTGGTGTAACTTCATCGAAACCAAATCCAACAGGGTTATCCGGATCTCCCGTTAATGGACTATATTGACCATTGTTAAACACACCACGGAAATAATACTCCATCCCTTCATCTGCACCCATTCCATCTGCTGTACCAAGATAACCGATTTCTTCGTTAGTTTTTGGATCTACTAAGAAGAAATCAAATGTACGCATATGAGAATTTAGTTTAAAGTTAACGCCGACTGCCCATTTTGTTGCATTACTTCCTGCTTCATAAGGTAATGTAAATGCTGCTGGATTACCTTTAACATAGTCAATACCCTCTTTTACTGTATGAATAGCAAACGGAATTTTATATGTTTCATCAGGATTTTTTTGATTTGTATAGACTACATATCCTTCATATGTTCCAAGTTTTGCAGTTTTAGGTATATTGATAGTAGCATCCATATTCGTACTGCTATTTCGTTCCACTTTTACAGATGAACTAACATCTAATGTTACGCCATTAGTTACAGCATCTTGATCTGCTCTTGAGTCATTTGTAAAGCGTCCATCTAATGTTTGGAATTGAACTTTTACATCATATGTTTTATCTTCTGAACTTTTATTAATTATAGTAACAGAACGTCGATCTGTAATAGCATTACCATTAGCAGCCTGTTCACCAAAACTTAATGCACCCGTAATGTTTTTAATTGTTTTAATTCCTTTACTTGCAAGAGTAATTGAATCATCAGTATTCTTCGCGTTATCGCTTAACGTTTTCGTCTTGTCTTTTACTTGAATTTCTGTTTGTGCATGGACAGCTTTGTAAGGATTAACAACTCCTGCACCTACTTCATATACACTATATTTATCATTTAACGGATCAGCAGTATTCATAAGAGTAGCCTTAATATCAGCTGGCGCCATGTCTGGGTTAGCCTGCTTTAATAATGCTGCAACCCCTGAAACATTCGGAGTAGCCATCGATGTACCAGATAGGCGTTCGTATGCATATTGATAATCAGTTAATGGATTTCCATTATCATCTTTATGCATAAAAGATGGTACAGTTGAGAATACAGACACTCCTGGTGCAGTTACTTCTGGTTTAATATCATACAACACGCGTGATGGTCCACGAGAACTAAAGTTTGCTAACTTATTACCTGTCGTTACAGTTTGGCTCATATCACCAAATGTAAAATCGACTGTCTTACCTTTATTTGCTTCATTTAAAGGTATTTTTATAGTAATATTCGTACCTTGTGCGCTACTTATTAAAAAGGTTGGGATATACCCATAAACGTTTCCTAAGAAAACATCTGGTAATGTATCTCCTGAAGTATTCGTTAAAACTACTGCCTTTGCTCCATGTGATTTAGCTCGTTTAACAATTTCCTCTATACCTAAAATGCCGCGTTGTGCAATTACAATCTTGCCAGTTACATCGATTGGTATTGTATAGTTACCATCTGCATCTCTTTTAAAATAAGCAGTTTCCGCGCCAGTTCCAACATTCACCATTTGATATGTTTTTCCTTGTAAATCTGCTATATTATCAGAAAGACCTTGAGCAGCTAACTTCAGATTAGCTGGTAAATCTCCAGTAGTTGATTTCGCTGTCGCTGTATAATTTGGAATCGTTGCTGAAGTATCACTTGCTCCAACTGTTATTGCCAAAGGAGCATTACCAGGTGCACCTAGTGAGTACATCTTGTTTCCAGAATTCCCTGCTGCTACAACTGCTGTTACTCCAGAAAGTACGGCATTATTTACTGCAATCGCTGTAGGAAATAATGGATCATTGTAGTTCGCTCCAAGTGACATACTAATGATATCCATCCCATCTGATACGGCTTTATCAATTCCTGCTAAAATCGCTGAAGTTGAACCAGATCCATATGCCCCTAAAACACGATAAGCATAAATATCTGCATCAGGTGCAACTCCTGTAACCGCATAGTCAGCATTGTTTTTTCCTTGACCTGCAATAATACCAGCAACATGTGTTCCATGCTCAGTGTAATAAGCTTCTCCACCATTATTTTCAGGCATTCCAGACTTTTTCCAGTCTGCATATGTTGTCTCCATTGGATCATTGTCATTATCAACGAAATCGTAGCCGCCTTTAAAAGCGCCTTTTAAATCTGGGTGATTGTAGTCAATCCCAGTATCAAGAATACCAATTTTTACGCCTTTTCCTGTATATCCTTCTTGATGAAGTTTTTCGATTCCTGGGAATGTTACCATGTTATGAGTTGGACCTTGCTCCCTCGAATCTTGTACTTTAGTTGATGGATCATCTAGCTGAACTTGTAAATCACTCCACACTGCTTGAACAGCATTCGATTTAAGTAATGATTTTACCTTATTAGCTGGGAGAGTCATTGAAACTCCATTAAATGCTTTCTTATATGAACGTTTAATTTTATAAGGATTTTTCTTTTCTTTTATCTCTTTACTAAATATTGTTTTTAAATCTAGATTAAATGTGTCATGTGAAGCATCTACTTTAGCTTGTGCATCTCCTTCAGAAAGAGATGTTCCCTCAGTTTCTGCTACCATTACTGCTGTTTGTGCTGGCTTGTCCTTAAATTCGACAATGACTGAAGTTGGAGCGTCGCTTGTTAGATCTAAATCAGGCGACACTTGAAGCCCTTCTTTGTCACTGACTTTTAATTGTTTAATAGCCTCACGTTGAGCTGGTGTAAATGCTGATAAAACTTGTTCCCCTTTTGACATTGATTGAGCATGAACATTGTGTGGATTCGAAATCGGATTAAATACACTTGTTACAAGACCTGTTGTTATCGCAAGGGTCGTAACATTTTTTTTCATTTTCTTTTTCATCTTCCCCATCTTCCTCTCTCTCTTTATAGCTTCATTATAATGAGATTTGACAGGATTTTATTTTTCATAAATTTTATCAAATATAAATTTTTTTATAATTCGAATAGTTTATACAAAAATACGGTGGGGCCAAGCCCTAACTCTTTTTTATTAATAAATCAATTCTAAACATAAATACATAATTTCTCTTTAAGAAACCATCCTATTGTCAGGAGGTGGTCATATGACGGAACCATTACAACCAGGGAATAAAAAACTTCCTGATTTTAATGAATTAAACGATCGGATTATTGCCGAGCATGGTACAACAGGACCAACATTGGTGATTAAAACGAATTTAGATCCAAAAGATTCTACTGAAGATAATCCATATTATCGTAACGAAACACATACACCTAAAAAACCATTTAAAAATTATTTCGAAGAGTAATATAAGGATGAGCTCGGCTTAAACCGGCTCATTTTTCTTTTTATATAAACTCTTTAGATGAATGATTTTAGTACTCACGTACATACTAAGAAAAATATGGAATTTTCTACAAAGAAATATTTATACTTTTTACTGAACTAGGAGGAATAGGATTTTGAGTCCAACAAAAAGTATGCTATCGGTTTTTGCCTTAGGTGGAATTAATGAAATTGGAAAAAATATGTATGCTATTCAATATTTAAATGAAATTATTTTAATCGATTGTGGTTCAAAATTTCCAGACGAGAGTTTATTAGGTGTAGACTTGATCATTCCAGATATTACTTATCTCAAAGAAAATCAAGAAAAGATTAAAGGCTTACTAGTTACACATGGCCATGAAGACCATATTGGTGGAATCCCTTATTTATTAAAACAATTAAATATTCCAGTCTACGCATCAAAACTAACACTTGGATTGATTGAACTTAAATTAGAAGAGCATGGATTACTTAGAGAAACCGAGTTAATTTTAATAAACTCCGATTCCAATATTAAGTTTGATCATTTTTCGATTACCTTTTTTAAAACAAATCATAGTATTCCTGATTGTTTAGGCATAGTATTCGATACGCCTGAAGGAACCGTTGTACATACTGGAGATTTTAAATTTGATTTAACGCCTGTTAATAATCAATATCCAGATATTCACAAAATGGCTGAGATCGGTAGTAAAGGCGTTTTATTACTATTATCTGAGAGTACTAACGCTGAACGGCCAGGTTCAACACCATCTGAACGGATAGTTGGAGAGCATATTGTAGATGCGTTTAAGAAGGCAAAACAAAGAGTTATTATTTCCACATTTGCCTCTAATGTTCACCGTGTCCAACAAATTGTTGATGCTTCTATTATAACGAATCGAAAATTAGCCCTACTTGGTAGAAGCATGGTGAATGTTGTTCAAGTAGCAATGGAACAAGGATATTTAACCATTCCTGAGGGGATGTTGATTGATACTGATCAAATAAATAGTTTTGCACCTGAATCGGTTACAATTTTATGTACAGGTAGTCAGGGAGAACCGCTTGCAGCCCTAGCTCGATTAGCTAGCTCTAGCTTTAGAGGCGTTGATATTTATCCTGGAGATACCGTTATTTTAGCTGCCTCTCCAATACCTGGTAATGAACGAAATGTCTCCCGAATTATTGATAATTTTTATAATCTTGGAGCAATTGTTATCTATGGTTCAGGTAGTTCGACTGGTATGCATGTTTCTGGTCATGCTTATCAAGAAGAGCTTAAGCTCATGCTTACATTAATGAAGCCAAAATATTTTATTCCAATTCATGGTGAGAACAGAATGCTTCATCATCATCGTTCTCTTGCTGAATCTGTTGGTGTAAAACGAAATAATATTTTTATTATTAAAAATGGTGATGTAGTAGATATTTTACAATCAGAAGCAATTCAAAGTCGTAGAATTCCAGCAGGAAACATTTATGTCGATGGCATGGGCATAGGTGATGTTGGTAATATCGTACTTAGAGATCGAAAACAGCTTGCTGAAGATGGAATGGTTGTAATCGTTATTACCATTAGCAAGACGGAAAAGAAAATTATCTCTGGTCCTGATACAATATCTAGAGGATTTGTCTATGCGCGTGACTCTGAAAGTTTACTGAAGGAAGTAAACCAAATCGTTACATCTTCTGTAAATGAATTACTTGATGAAAACAAGCTCCAATGGGGAGTTATGAAGCAAAATATTAAAAAGTCACTTGGACAATTTTTATTTACGAAAACGAAGAGAAAACCGATGATTTTACCAATAATCATTGAAATATAAAAATAAAAAAACTCCCTATTCAATAAAATTAGGGAGTTTCAGACTGTTGACAAACGCTCGCTTTCTTCGTTACTTCGCCTGTCTGCGGTGCTCATTACCGTCTAGGGTAACTCCGCTCCTCACCAGGCTTCGCGCCTCGAAAGACAAGCGCTTGCAATCAGTCTGAAAATCAAGTTTAAAGTACTTTGTCTACACACTGAAACTCCCTATTCAATAAAATTAGGGAGTTTTTACTTTGATTCATTTTCTTTAATTTTTGAAATTAAGTCAATTAAAGAATAGTTTTCTTGATCAAAATAATCGTTCATTGGGCAAGGACTATTTTCTAAACGATTTAGTACAAACGGGATTGTAAAAGTTTCCATTTTTAATACTTCATTTACCTCATCCCAAAAAAGAGGCGTTGCAACTGTTGGTTTTTCCTTTCCCCTTGTAGAGTACGGGCAAATAATTGTTTTTCCTTTTGCATGCTGTACATAGTCAATATAAAGACGATTTCCTCGATTTTTCTTTAATCGTTCGATCGTAAAATCATCTGGAAACTTCTCAATTAAATACTGGGCAATAAAAGAGGTAAATACTCTTGTATCATCATAAGTAAGAGAATCTTCTTTTATTGGAATGTGGATTTGAATTCCTTTACTTCCAGACACTTTTGGGTAGCTCTTTATTTGAAAAGAATCAAAAATTAATTTCATTTGCAATGCGGCTTTTATAGCTAAAGGAAATGCCTCTGCATTAGGTGGATCCAAATCAAATACGATTTCAATTGGGTTGTTTGCTTCATATGTTTGAAAAGGAATATGGTATTCAATCGCTAATTGATTTCCTAACCATAGCAATGTTGATACATCATTACAAATAATAAAATTATTTCCCTCATGTTCTTCAGTTTTAATAAAACTCGGAGCATAATCCGGACGATTTTTTTGAAAAAAAGATTCACCGTCTATACCATTCGGAAAACGAATCGTTGTTAATAAACGATTTTTTAGAAATGGAAGCATATAGTTGGATATTTGAGCTAAATACGAAACAAAGCTCTCCTTATTTATAAATGGATCCTTCCATATTACTTTTTCAGGACTAGTAAGTGTTAATTCTTCCTCCAAATTAAGATTACCCAATAGTAAGCCATCCCAAGTACATTCATTCCATGCATGCTTTAATTGAAATGATATAAATTTTGCATTTGTTAATTGGTTGTTTTCTATACTTTGAAACTCAAGTTCAACACAGATACCAGGCTCAACAAATTTTATATTACCTTTTTTACTTTTTTTATTTGCTTCAATTGCTTGAATCAAAATTCCCTTCTCTTCCTCGCTAAGTCCATTTGAGAAGGAACCTATTTGCAAAATATCATTTTCTTTTTTAAGTCCCACTAAAAAAGTTTCCTCTTTTAAATTGAAACCTAAAATAAAGAAAAAGCCTGTATAAATTTTATTACGCTTTTGAAAAAAGTAATTATTCATATTTTAAATCCCCTAATCTGTAAGCGTACATTCTTTAGGATTTTTTTCGATAAAAGCTTGGATACTTGGTTGTCTTAATGAATGACCTACAGTCCATTCAATGAATTGAACTTTAACAGTTAACAATGGTTGAATCCATTGAATTTCCTTTATTCTTTTTAGTTGGCTATTGAATGGATTGTTTTCGATTTTTATCGTATTAATAACTGTAGTCAGGTCTTTCCATTCTGATTTCGTTAATTTTCCTGTTCCAACATGTCCTATAAACACGAGTTGATTATTTTCGTTATAAAGTCCTACTAAAATAGAATTAACAATTCCCGAACGATACGTTACCCCACCAATTACAGCAATAACGTCCTTATAATTTTTTACTTTTTGCCACGCATTGTGCTTTCCATTGATCAAGTATTTACTATTTAAATTCTTACATACGATCCCTTCTAAATTATGTTGTTTCGCAACTTCAAATAAGGCAATACCATCAGTATTATTTGGAACTAGCTGAATTTGCTTATTAGGTTGGATTGATTCTAATAATAAATTTTGTCTCTCTTGGAGAGATAATTGCGTAACCCATTCTCCATTGTAAAAAAGAATATCAAAAATCATATAGTAAATAGGTACAGCTTCTATGGCGGAATCAATTCGATCCATGCGTCTAATTCCATCCCTTCGCATTACCTCATGAAACGATGGATTTCCATTTTGATCGAGAGCGATGACCTCCCCGTCTAAAATGATTGATTGTGCAGTCGAATAGGATTTTATTTCCGTTAGCTCTGGAAAAATATTTGTACGATCGTTTAATTTACGGTTAAATAATTTAACTTCTTTCCCATCAAAATAGGTTAGGATTCTAACACCGTCCCATTTAATTTGCGAAATCCACTCAGGACCATTTGGTACAGTATCTGAAGAAATAGGCTCAAAAGGAAAAATTGGATCTAGCTCCATTACTACCTCCTATTTAACTCGTTGCTTTTTTAGGTGCTTTAGTTTTAAGCTTTTTCGGAGGTGTTGCTTGTCCTTTTGTTCGATCGATACTCGCTTGTAATGCAGACATTAAATCAACAACATTTTTTTGTTCTGCCGGTTTCTCCTGCCCTGTCGCGATATAATCATTTTTATTAACTTTTTCCGAAATTAATTGCTCTAAAGCTGTACGATATGTATCGGTATAGTTTTCTGGATTAAACGTTGTCGTTAATTGTTCAACTAGCATCATACCAGCCTGTAATTCACGCTCCGCTAATCCAGCCTTTTCAGGAACACCACCTGGCAGATTTTCAATTGCTCTAATCTCATCTGGAAAATGTAATGTTTCAAGAATAATCGAATTTTTATATGGACGAATAGCAGCTAAACGCTGTTTACTACGAATTGTAATTTTTGCAAGACCGATTTTCTTACTTTTCTTCAATATTTCCGAAAGTAAAGCATATGCCTTTGTTCCACCAGAATCCGGACCAATATAATAAGTTCGATCAAAATACACTGGATCAATTTCAGAAAGTTTGACAAAATCAATGATTGATACAGTTTTTAGTTCAAATTCTTCTTTTAATTTATTCATTTCCTCTTCTGTTATTTCCACAACTCGTCCATTTGGTGTTTCAAATACTTTAATAATTTCTTCGGGCGTAACTTCATCGTCACAACTAGCAACTTTTTTATAAGAAATCGGTGTTTTACAATCTTTATGATATTGACGAAATTTAATATCCTTATCCTCAACTGCTGAAAACAACTTTACTGGGATTGTAACTAATCCCATACTGATTGTACCTTTCCAAACTGTATGCATATATTCACTACCTTTTTTAATTTTTATGATTAGCTTTTGTTAAATGATTGGGTTTAATTCAATTAGCTTTTTTAGTTATCTCCATCAGAATAAAAAACACTTATAAAAGAAGACTAAAAAGGTTAATCACTTTACAAGTCATAAATGGAGGATATTATGGATAACTCAAATGATTTACAAAAAATGAATAAGGAATTTCATTATATGCCTATTACATCCATATCGAGTGGCAATGGGTTTGAATTAGCGAATGATCTATATTATGAAACAAATCAAATTGTGAATTTTTGCTTATACGGTAATCCTAATTTATCAAGTGAGTGGGTATTAATTGATGCCGGTATGCCAAAATCATTTGATAATATTATGGAGTTAGCTGAAAAAAGATTCGGTGAAAAACACAAATTAAAAGCAATCATCCTTACTCATGGACATTTTGATCATATCGGGGCAATCTTTGAATTAATAAAAGAATTCAATATTCCTGTTTATGCACATGAAAAAGAGTTACCATATTTAATAGGTGAAAAGAATTACCCAGAACCAGATGGCACAGTTGAAGGTGGATTAATAGCAAAGTTATCTCCATTGTTCCCAAACGAAGGAATTAATTTAGGCGAATCTATCCATGTTCTTCCTGTAGATGGTTCTGTACCCGAAATGCCAAATTGGCAATGGATCCACACACCGGGTCATTCACCTGGACATATTTCACTTTTTAGAGATGATGATCAATTACTAATTGCGGGAGACGCCTTTGTTAATGTTAAGCAGGACTCTATTTATTCCGTTCTAACTCAACAAAGAGAAATAAATGGTCCTCCTAGATATTTGACGACAGATTGGGAGGCAGCATTGAATTCTGTAAAAAAACTGCAGGCTTTACACCCTAAAAAAGCAATAACAGGTCACGGCTTTCCATTACTAGAAGACGAGATAAATGAACAACTAGACTACTTAGTAAAAAACTTCAACACAATCGCCAAACCTGATTATGGACGATTTGTTTAAAATATAGCGTTGCTTAATCACCCAAAATTATAGGTAAAATTAAAACTCCCTACTTTTGTAAGGAGTTTTTAAATTTAATTAGTTAAATCATATAAACCCGGTCTATGTTCATTCGGCATATCAGGAAATTCTGGAACTGGAAAACCTTTCGGAGGTCAGTTACGTTTAAGTCTTCTTATTCAGGATCAGGTTTTTCAGGCTATTTCTCTCCAGTGATACAATACATTTAATATTCCTTTATTTTTTCGTTTTGTTTTAATTAGATTTAGCGGTATCTGTTTCTTCGTTAGGCTTAATATATTTAATTGACAATATAAGACCAAGAACTCCTAAAATTATGGAAAAATACAACATATAATTATCTGGTTTACTCATCAAATAGGCAAAAGCTGGAGGTCCCGCTGCTACCCCCACAAACCGTAAAGAACTATAAAGAGAAGTAATAGTCCCTCTTTGTTCCTTCTCAATCCCTTCTGTTATTAATGCATCTAAGCTTGGTAAAGACATTCCGATTCCAATCCCACTAATCAATAAACTCGTGATAATCATATAGATATCTTTATTGATTATCGGCAGGATAAAAGAAATACTTATTAAGATAAATCCGATGACAATGTATTTTTTCATTGCATTTTTTTGATTTCCAATTTTTTTACCAGTCTTATAAGATGTGTAGGATAAAGCAGCGAGTGGGATCGCTAACACACATCCTTTCCATATGCCAATTATGTGATAGCGTTTTTCTAATATTTTTGATAAATAAAAAAGCATACCAAATAATATGAACATGATAATGGCACCTAGGATAAATATGGTATAAAGCCATTTGCCATTATTTCGAAATATTTTTCGAATTGATCTGATAAACATTTTAAACTTTTTCTTTCTTTTATCTTTTCTTTTTGACCTCATAGGTTGTTTTGGGGGTTTTACAAAAATTAAAATTAAAATAATTGAAATTAAGCAAAGAAACGGTATTGATAAAAATGGTAAATACCAAACAACCGCTGCTAATAATGAACCAAGTATTGGACTTAGTACTTTTCCAAAAGTATTCGATGTCTCAACTAAGCCTAATCCTTTACTAACTTCATTTTCATCCTTAAACATATCTCCCACACACGGAATAACAACAGGCATTGCCCCAGCAGAACCAATACCCTGAATGATTCTCCCAACAATTAACCAAGTGTAAGGATTTTCTAATTTCCAACAAACAAAGCCGGCTAAGGCTCCTCCAATTCCCGCAATAATTAAACTTGGAATGATTACTTTTTTCCTTCCAAATAAATCCGACAAATAACCAGCGATAGGGATAAGAATGATTGCAAAAACTGAATAAACAGTAATAATCATCGAAACTTTAAGGCCAGATATATTTAATTGTTGTTCTAATTGTGGAAGTACGGGAATCAACATTGAATTACCTAAAGTCATTACAAGAGGTACTGTAGATAGCGCCCATAAACTCCGCGTTTGTTTTTTATCCATATAACCTCCGTGTTTTGTATAACTAAAAACAATCACAATCTTTATATTTCCCAAGTAACGTTTTTGGTTGAATTGTAATTTTTACTAATTACGATTTGACAGATAAAATTGGGGGCAAAATGAAAAATATACCATTTCGAAAGGAGGAGTCTTATGACTACTCAAGAGAATTCAGCTAATTATTCTTATTTAAATTTATGGTCTGGAATTTTATTTGGCCTTGGACTGGTGGCATTTTTTGACGAAGCAGTTTTTCATCAACTTCTTCATTGGCATCATTTTTACGATAAGTCTACAACAAGTTTGGGACTTATTTCTGACGGTCTTTTTCATGCCTTTAGTTGGTTCGCAACGATTGGCTCCTTATTTATGTTTGCAAATTTAAGGATAAAAAAATCACTCTATATTAAAAGATGGATCGGCGGAGTTTTACTCGGCGCAGGTTTGTTTCAACTTTATGATGGAACAGTTCAGCATAAATGGATGAAGCTTCATCAAATTAGATATAACGTCGATATTATGCCCTATGATTTAACTTGGAATATTACTGCTTCGATTATGACATTAATAGGTTGCATTCTAATTTTTAAAACTCGAAATAATGGTGGTCAATTTGATGGATAATTTTATAAATTACTTTAATTCGTTTGATCTATGTATTATTTTAATAATTTTAATTTTTATCCTTGGCTATTTGGTTGCTGCAATGAATTATAAAAAAGGAGCATGGCCTAAATCGCGCTCAATATTATGGAGTGTTGGAATGCTTTGTATATTATTTTCTGTAATTGGACCAATTGCAAAACTAGGTCACCATCTTTTTGTTTTCCATATGATAATGCATTTATTACTTGGAATGCTCGCTCCCTTGCTTATAGCTTTATCTAGACCGATTACATTATTATTAACATCATTAAAAACTCAACATGCGAGGCGTGTGACACGTCTATTAAAAAGTGTTCCTGTTCGTCAGTTAACTCATCCTATTAGTACATTGCTTCTAAATATTGGAGGACTTTGGGTACTATACAATTCTACAGTGTTTAATTTAATTCATGAGAACATCTTTTTGTTATTCTTAGTACATATCCATTTGTTTTTTGCAGGGTATTTTTTTACAATCTCAATCATTGCCATTGAACCAATCTCACATAAATACAGTTACTTGTTTCGCTCAATAGTTATGATACTCTCATTAGCAGGTCATGATATTTTATCGAAGTTTCTTTTTGCAAATTCATTAGACAATTTTGCATTTAATGATGTCAGACTCGGTGCGGTCTTAATGTATTATGGAGGGGACTTTGTTGATTTAATATTGATTACCGTACTTTGTTATTTTTGGTATCATTCAGCAAATTCGAATAAAAATAGAGCTATTTTTTAATGGACTTTTTTGCCACATATATTCCTTCTAAAGATGCACAAAATATTAATGCATAAAGAAGGAGGGTTATAGATGAATAAAATTTGTCTTACATTATGCACAGTTTCATTATCATTTATCATTTCTGCCAATGTTCATGCTGCTTCTACTGGACCTGACGCTACACAATTAGAACCTAGCTATGATCATAACGGTAAACATATCAAAAGAGATTTTAACAATAATTTTAATGATCCAAACCATGTTATGAATAATACGAAAAATACGGTAAAAGAAGGCTATTATGATACGAAGAATACCGTTAAAGAAGGATATTATAATACAAAAAATAATATAAAAAATACAACGAATGACATGTTAAATAACAATAATGGTGTAAATAATCCAGTTAGTAATGACGGAAATTATTATCGACGAAATGTAAATAATGTAACGCCTACACCTGTTACTAACACATTAAATACTACTGACAATACAAATAATAATCATTTCAATTATGGCTGGCTTGGGCTTCTTGGATTATTAGGATTTGCGGGTCTTCGAAAAAAGGAAAGAGTTGAATAAAAATAATAACCTTATTGGGGCTTTCCCCAATAAGGTTTTATTTATGGACAATGTTTTTATTATGAATTATCTCTTTATAAAAATTGATTTTTTGCTCTAACATTTTATTCGTTTCTTCTAATGTTTTTAGCTGATGTTCAATAGACTGCTTATGCTCAACTAATAGATCTAATCTAGCCAATGATGTATGCTCACCTTCTGTATATAAATGTGCATACTCCTTAATTTTATTAACTGGCATTTGTGTTTCTTTTAGCTTAAGAACAAATCTTAACCACTGAATGTGTGATTCTGAATACAGCCTTTCACCATTTACATTTCGATCTGGAAGAATGATCTGTTCTTTTTCATAATAACGTAATGTATGTGTACTTATTCCTAACATTTGAGCGACTTCACCAATTGAATACATAATTGCCTCCAGTTTAAGTTAAAAATAAAAACAGTTTGACTTAGAGTTTACTCTAACCAGTATAATGAATCCGTAACTGATACACAATTAATTAATTTTAGTATAAACCATATTATTGGGAGGAATTTAGATGAAAAAATATACTGTCATTACAGGCGCTAGTTCAGGGATTGGTTATGAATCAGCTCTTGCATTTGCCGCACGAGGAAAAAACCTAATCATTGTTGCTCGTAGAACGGAAGAACTTGAAAAATTAAAATCAGAAATCGGTAAATTGAATTCAGATCTTGATGTGATCATAAAAACGGCTGATTTATCAGTTGTTAAAAATGCTTACAATTTATATGAAGGACTTAAAGAATATGAGATTGAAACTTGGATTAATAATGCAGGTTTTGGTAATTTCGCTTCTGTTGGTGAACAAAATTTAGCAAAAATTGAAAGTATGCTTAATTTGAATATTGAAGCTTTAACGATTTTAACTTCACTATACGTACGCGATTATTCAACAGTCCAAGGGACACAAGTTATCAATGTTTCATCTGGTGGAGGGTATACAATTATTGGTAATGCCATCACATATTGTGCCACTAAATTCTATGTAAGTGCCTTTACAGAAGGGCTAGCTCATGAATTAAAAGAAAAAGGTGCAAAAATGCAAGCTAAAGTATTAGCACCAGCTGCAACTGAAACAGAATTTGCAAAAGTATCTTATGATTTAGAAGAAAACATTAAATTTGAAGGCGTACTACCGAAATATCATACTGCAAAAGAAATGGCCGGATTCATGTTGGAGCTTTATGACAGTGAAAAGGTGGTAGGAAAAGTCGATGGAATTACTTATGAATTCCAATTATTGGATCCACTTTACCCATATGCAACAAGATTAGAAAGGCAGGATTAAGGGTAAGAATCTTCTCCTTAACCTTAAACACTGCATCCTAATTTTAATTTTCTAACACTAAATTTAAATGTGGATATTTAGTAGCCCTATATTCAGAAGGGCTACTTTTTATATATTTTTTAAATATACGACTAAAATAATTTGAATCTTGAAAACCAATTCGTGTAGCAATTTCTTGCATACTTAAATCAGTCATTTCTAAATAAAACATTGATTTTTCAATCCTTATTCTATTTAAAAAATCGATCACACTTGTGCCAATCTCTTTTTTGAATAGGTGACTGAAATGATATTTACTTACGCAACAATGTTGAGCAATTTCTTCCAATGTTATAGTAGTTTGATGATTTTCTCGAATATATTTAGTTGCTTTACGAATAACAGGAGTCATCTGATTATTAAATGAATTGGCTATTTGAATCGTTAGCCAGTAAGCATATTCGCAAACCTTTTTTACAAATTTATCATAGCGAATAATATGATATAGTTTCTGGATCATTTGAGCGTTTTTTGACATGATGAGTGTTGCATTCACACCTGACTCTACTACAACTCTAGAGATTAACATAATTAAATCGACTACCTCAGTCTTAAATACATCTTCATTTAACCGACATGCATTTGCTACCTTTTCAAGGAAACCTTTTAATTGATTGACTACACCTTCTTCATCACCAATTCGTACTAGTGCTAATAACTCAATACGATCCTCGGTTGATAGTGCTCTTAGTGTATTTTCTTCCACTGGTTTAATACCACTATGAAAGATCAGTTTGTTCCCTTGAAAAAAACGACCTGACATTGACTTTCTAGCCTCTTCAAAAGAGTGGTATAACAAATAAGGATCACTATATTTTTTACCTATTCCAATTGAAACTGTAATGTGAACCCTATCCAATGAATTTTGAATTTCTTCTGCCATTCTATAAATCTTTTTATTGAACTCGATTTCACTATCTTCATCATCTAACTCAATTAGAAGAGCAAGCACACCTTCTTCTACCCAGTTCCACAAATAAGAAACTCCAATCGTCTGATCAATTTGATTGATTAGTTCATGGCCAATTTCTTGTTTCCACTGCTTTGGGTTTTCTTCTGCTAAATCAGGATAGCGATCAATCGAAATCACCATTACAATATTTGGATAAGTATTAATACCACATCTTTTTTGAACTTCATCAAAAGTTCCTATATGGACGAGCGTACCAGAAAGTAACAAATTTGAAAAAGCTGATTGAGTAGCATCTCGATTCATCTTAATTTCTCCTTTTTAGCTTATGATTTTTCTTAGTTGAACGTTTGGTAGTAAGTATCAAAATGATTGAGCAAAAAAAAAGAAGCTGTCGTACTCTTAGAGTATAACTGCTCCATTAAAAATTTCATAATTCCATGACCCCTATTTTCTCTTCAACAAGTTCAACAATATCTCCATCATGAATTTGATTACGAATTGTTTCAATATCATGATAAAAATAGCGATCCTCTTCAACTGCTGGAACTTGGTTTCTAATTAACTGATATACACTTGCCGTTACCGGTGATGGTTTTAGTGAATCATGGAATTCTAGTGCTTGAGTGGCAACCATTAGTTCGATTGCTAAAATATGTTCAAGTTTTTTTGAAATCTGATAGGCTTTCCTAGCAGCGAAATAAGCAAAGCTAACAACATCCTCTTGATTTGCACATGTAGATGTATTATCAATCGTTGCTGGATGGGATAGTACTCTTATTTCATTAAGTAATCCAGCTGCTGTATATTGCGGAATCATATATCCATTGTTTAACCCAGGATTTACAACTAAGAAATTAGGAAGTTCACTTACATGGTAATTCACTAATCGATCGATGCGACGCTCTGCAATCTTGGCTAAATTCGCCATACCAATACAAATAGTATCCGCATAAATTCCAACAAATGAAGCATCAAAATTTCCACCCATTAATGCTGTGCCATCTTCTTCCTCTGGCCAAATAATCGGATTATCACTTGAAGACTTCATTTCATTTTTAATATTTTCCAATGCATTTTTAAATACTTTTTTTACTGCACCATGTACTTGTGGTATACATCTTAAACTAAGTGCATCCTGTAAGCGATAGTTTTTATACTTCTCTGCTATCTCACTTCCATCTAAAATCTTGGAAACAATTATAGCTGTATTCATCTGTTCTTCATGTTTTTTTACTGAGTGTAGACGTTGATCTAAAGCTTTTATCGTGCCTTTAAGCGCTTCTAATGACATGGCACCAGTGACATCTGCCGTTTTTACAGCTTGAATAGCATTATATATCGAGAGTATAGCGAATGCTGTTACTGAAGTAGTACCATTTAATAGTGCTATTCCTTCTTTACATTCAAATGTGACTGGTTTTAAGCCTGCACGCTCCAATGCTTCATGCCCATTTAGAAGCTCGTCTTTGTACCAAGCTTTACCTTCACCCATTAAAACCAGGGCCATATGCGCTTCGGGAGATAAATATGCTACCGATCCCTCACCAGGAACAAATGGTAAAATATCGTTGTTAAGAAGAGCAGCAATTAGCTCTAACACTTCAAATCTAACTCCTGAATAGCCTTGCCCTATATTATTTAGGATCATTAATTGGATAGCTCTTACTACTTCTTTCTCAAGAGGCTCTCCTACAGAAACAGCATGAGAACGGACAATATTTCTCTGAAGAGCCTGAGCATCCTCCTTTGAAATAACTTCTGTTACATTGCTTCCAAAGCCCGTCGTTACGCCATAGACTGCTCTTTCTTCTTCAAGAAATTTTTCGATTAAATTTCGAGAAGTATTTATTCTTAGAAAGTAGTTTTCTGAAAACGATACTTTTGCACCATAACATGCTACAGCGATCACTTCATAAATCGACAACTCGCTATCTCCAAGAATAACCTCTTTAATATTTTTTGGATGAATAAAAACGTTGTTGGTCATATAAAACACCTCTTACTTTGAATATCTTAAGTTTAGTGACTTGAAACTGATTGTTTATTCGGCTCAATTACATCGCCTTCAAGTAATGGATTACTAGCTTCATTTAATGAAAGTGATTTTGTTTCCGGAGCCCAGGCGATCGAAACAATTGTACCAATGAATAGAATAATAGACATTCCGATCATAGAAGGTGCCATACCCATTGAACTAACGCTTATCGGTAAAAGGAATGTACCAACAGCTGAGCCAATTCGACTAACTGCTGTAGTCAGTCCAACTCCAGTTCCACGTACCTCGGTAGGAAATAGTTCAGCAGGATACACTAATGTTAAATTAGAAGCTGCTGACATTACAAATGTAAAGATTGCAAACACAATAATTGCGATTGTATGTAGACCTTGTGGTAAAACTGTTAATGCGAATAATGAAATCGTTAAAATAATAAATGTATTAATAGTAAACCCTCTACGAGTTAATTTTTCAGTACACCATACACCAGCTAACGCTCCTACTAGAAGGAACAAGTTTAGAACCATGTCTACACCAAATGTTTCTTCAAATCCCAATTTACTTAAAATAGTTGGTAGGAATGTATAGATTGCGAAATATGGAACTACCTGACACATATAAAAAAGTGATCCAAATGTAGTACGTTTCCAAAGCTGCTTATTGAATAAATCTGTAACCTTGTATGCATGTTTAGAATTAGCATCCACTGATTCATCCATTACAGCATTTTCACCAATATACTTTCTTACAATAGCACGTGCTTCTTCAACACGGCCCATCTTTAATAACCAACGTGGAGACTCTGGAGTTCCGAAACGTAAAAGCAAGACAATTAGACCAGGAAATGCTGCACTCACTAACATCCAACGCCATGCATCTGGACCTGTTTTTTCTAAATAATAACCAACTAGATTTGAAGCTACATATCCAACTGTCCATAAAACGTTTAATGATGATAATAACATACCTCTATACTTTCTAGGTGCAAACTCCGCTAGTAAAGTAGATCCTACGGCATAATCTCCCCCAAGTGCAACACCGATTAAAATCCTTAATGCAAAAAGTGTATATGGATCGTGAACAAAAAACTGTAAAGCAGATGCGATTGTTATAATAACAAAGTTTGCTAAATAGATTTTCTGTCTACCAATACGATCTGATAATCCACCAAGAAACAAACTACCGAAAAAAAGTCCGATTAAAGCGGAACTACCGATTAATCCTTCCCATACAGAATTTAATTTCATTTGAGGACCTAGTAGCGAAAGTGCCATGCCTATAATTCCTAAAGCATAGCCATCCGAAAAATTCGATCCAAAAGTAAGTGCCGTAATCCGAATATGGAATTTATTAAGCGGTGCATCATCCATCATAAATTTTTTTTCCTTCAAAAGAATACCCCCTTTTTTTACTTTTCAGATATAAAACTTGTAAAAAATAGTAAGTAATCAAATAACTACTTACTTAACCGTTTCTAAAGCGCTTCCAAAATTTTCAGTATTTTTAATAAATTATAATTATTACTCCTTAAATTATCTCTAGATAAAGTTTCGGATTACTAGCACAATCTTGCTGAAATCTTAAGTGTTGCGGATGACGGGATTATGAGTATGATAAAGGTAAGTTGAAAAGGATAAAAAAGAGATAGCTTATTGGCTATCTCTCAGAAATCGAGATCATAATCAATCTAACATACTCAACATCGAGAAGGACGAAAACAAAATGAACTTCGTATTAACGTTGAACTCTGGTGAAATATTTACGAACCATTTTTTGAAGATTAATTTAGAAGATCTTTTTTATAGTATTAGATCAGTTTTCATTAGATTTGACCGTAACTCAATCTGTTTTACTGTTATTCCTTTTAATTATTGATCCATTCACACCATTTCCACATGATTCGGTTGACTTATTTGCAGTTTTCATAATTTTATTTGCAGATTTGACTTTTTTATTTGTAGATTGGGCTGATTTATTTGCAGTTTGAGCTTTTTTATTTGCAGTTTAAAAATCGGTTTAATGAAAACATACTCAAATCATATTCAGATTTCTGATTTGTTACTAGGTCAGCAATAATCTCGCCTACAACGCTTGCAAACTTAAAGCCATGGCCTGAGAAACCTGTGGCAATGATTACATTTTTGTATTCTGGATGCTGGTCAATGATGAAGTCCTCGTCCGGAGTCATTGTATATAAGCATGTTTTCCCTTTTACTAATCTACCATTTGCAAGTGGCATATATTCACTTAAGAAATTTCTCAGATCCGTTTCATCTTCAATGAACTCTCCAAATTCTCGATTAAATTGATCCGGGTCTACAATTTTCCCTCCATCATGTCGACCAATTTTTAGTCCGCTATTATGAATACTTGGAAAGCCGTAATAATGACGATCAATTAAATCGATCGTAAATGCTGGTAGTGAACTAGAATCATATAGCTGATGATCACATTCAAACCAAGCAACTGTTTTACGAATAGGTTTTACAGGTATATCAATACCAGTCTTTTCAAGTATTTTACCAGACCAAGCGCCTGCACATACTACAAGTTTATCCGCTGTGTAAACAGCATTCTCTGTACGCACCTTTGTCTTATGAATTTCTACTTCAATATCTATAACAGGCGAGTTTGTTTGTAGACTATTTCCTTTCTCAATATAAAGTTCTTTATACGCCCGAACACATTCTTCGCTAAAAAGAATTCCAGAAGACGTTTCTAAACAACCAATAAATCCTTCCGGTAAACGTAAACCGGGCCATCTTGCATTGATCTCATTACTATCCATTATTTCAAGCGGCAACGAAAATTCTTTTGCACTATTTATTACTTCATTCGTAAAAGTCGAACCCGGTGCACCAGCACATAAAACGCCTGTTCTCGAGAATAATTGTTTTCCGGACAATTGTTCTAACTCTGCCCATAATTTTTGTGCCCGTAATGCTAAAGGTACGTATTCTCTACTTTCTCCATATGCATGACGAATGATTCTAGTATCGCCGTGATGACTACCAAAGCTATGTGGCGGATCAAAAGAATCTATTAATAATATTTTCTGATTTCCTTTTGATAAATAGTATCCTGCTGCCATTCCCATAGAGCCCGCTCCAACAATCATTACATCATAGTGATTATTCAATCATTTCACTCCTTACCCAGTTCATTCGTATGACATATTCTTTTTGTTTTTACAATTTACCTTCTTTTTTGTAAAACAACTTTTTCAATATAACAAAAAACCCGTCTATGATCATTCATAAACGGGTTCAATAGTTTTTATAGTTTTTCGTATGCTGCTTGGTATTTTTGAATATCACCAGCACCCATAAAAATTAATACGCTATTTTTATGGTTTTGTAAATTGCTGATATTGTCATCAGTCAATAGTTCAGCACCTGCAATTTTACAAGAAAGGTCTTCAATTGTTAAAGTACCTTTATCTTCTCGTGCAGAACCAAAAATATCACATAAATAAACTTTATCTGCTTTTTCTAATGTACCAGCAAATTCATCTAAAAATTTACTTGTGCGTGTAAATGTATGCGGTTGGAACACTGCTACGATTTCACGGTCAGGATATTTTTGACGTGCTGCTTGAATCGTTGCTTGGATCTCAGTTGGATGATGAGCATAATCATCAATTAACATTTGATCTCCGAAGCGTTTTTCACTGAAACGACGCTTTACGCCACCGTATGTTAATAATCTAGCTTTAATAATATTAACATCGATTTCTTCATAATGGCAAAGCGCAATTACTGCTAAAGCATTTAAAATACTATGATCACCATATCCAGTAATATCGAAAGTAGCGTAATACGTATTACGGACGAATACATCAAATGTCGTACCATTTGTATGTTTTTCGATATTACGAGCTTGGAAATCATTGTCCTCGTTAAATCCATAATACATTACAGGTACTTTTGCATAAATTCGTTGAAGATGTTCGTCATCTCCACATGCAATAATACCTTTCTTTACTTGATCAGCCATTTGTTGGAAAGCATCGAATACATCATCTACACTTTTATAATAATCTGGATGATCAAAATCAATATTAGTCATGATGCAATAGTCTGGAAAGTATGAAAGAAAATGACGACGGTATTCACAAGCTTCAAATACGAAATACTCGCTGTCTTTTTCACCTTTACCAGTACCATCCCCAATTAGAAAGGAAGTTGGACGCGCACCAGAAACTACATGGGCTAATAAACCTGTCGTAGAGGTTTTACCATGTGCTCCAGTAATTGCGACGCTAGTAAATTTATTCATATATTCCCCTAGGAATTTATGATAGCGTGCCATCGGAATTCCCTTTTCAATAGCAGCTGCAATTTCCTCATGAGTATCAGGAAATGCATTACCTGCTATAACGAATTGGCCTTCTTCAATATTTGCTTTATCAAATGGTAAAATCGTAATATTTTTTTTTCGTAATTCATTTTCAGTGAAAAAGTGCTTTTCATAATCTGATCCCTGTACGGTCAAACCAGAATCATGTAAAATTTGTGCCAAAGCACTCATTCCAGTACCTTTAATCCCTACAAAATGGTAAACTGTCATATTAAAAGAACCTCCAAAATCGATCACTAATACAACGGCCTATCTCTTAGACAGTATATGTGTGAATAAAAGAAATGGCATCAATATTTTATAAATTTGATGCATTGTTACTTTGCCGAGTCTAGTTATTTTTCTAATGATAACTAACTTAAATTTTTACGCAATTAGTATTATATCACTTTAACTCCCGTAGGACTATTTATTTTAAATCGCACTATAAGGAAATAGGTGGAAAAATAAATACTTTAAGTTATCTGCTTATATTAAAATACTATCAATCTTAAATTGATTTTTTTTGTCCCTTTATAGTCTAGGGCTCATTTCTACTCTTTCTAATCGAGGATTTTCACGAAGCTTTCTTCCAGCTTTCGCTTGTTGTACACCATTTAGCTCGACATTATCACCTGTAAAGCCTACATTAACTTTTAATAAACTTCCGCCTACACCATATAAATCTACTGGTACACCTTGTTTCTCAAAAGCTAAAATTCTGTCTACAGTAAATCCACCGCTTACTACAATTTGTACATGCTGATACCCTTCTTGATCTAGTGCATTTCGTAAAGCAAAAATTAATGGAGGATTTACACCCCTAGGGTCAAAACTTCCTAACAATTCTGGATTACCAATAAAATACTGATCAATCATTGTTTTCGATGTATCTACACGTACAGCTTTTAATTTACTACCATATTCTCGTGCAACCTTTAAAGCGTCATTTATGACATCATTATTATAATCTACTAAGACAATTAAATCATCTTGTGGATAAACTTCTGTGTATGCACGCGCAGCTTCCACAACATCACCATTATACATTTGAATCAATGCATGAGGCATTGTACCCATACCTTCATTGCCCCACCACTCATTCATTGCATGAGTTGCTTGTGCAGTCGCACCACCAATAAATGCAGCATAACCGTCACCTGCTTGAGTCGTGAAATGATCATCACGATCTCCCATGAAAATAACAGGCTTTTTAATGCCTGCGGATTTTGCAGAATGTTTTACATTGTATACATTTGTTGCAACAGATGTACGTCTAGCTAAAATACCGTCAATAATTCCTTCTAAATAGCCAAAATCAGCATATTTACCTTTAATTGTTAAGACAGTTTCAAATGGTTCAATCATATCTCCATCCTTTAATGAATGAACAATAAGATTTTCTGGATGATCGGCAAAAGTTTGTAAAATCGCAATTGCTTCATCCGTGCCACATAATACTGCACTTTCTCTTTGGAAAAATTGCATTGTTACTTCAGTATCTGGCTTCTTTTTTCGAATGATTTCTCTAGTTTTTAAAAAATATACAGCTGAAAACCAGCCTTCTCCGATTCTCTCATCAAATTTAAATGTTTGGTTCGTTAATCGGCTTATTTTACCTTGTAATTTTAAATCTAATTCTTTTTCCATGAATCTTCACCTGCTGAAAAGTATCGTTCTTTTTTTTCTAGTATGGGTTAAAAAAACTTTAACATTCGTTACTCAATTTTTATCGAATTTCTAATATATCACTCAGAACGAATCTCCTCTAATGATGTGATCAGTACACCACGAGGTTTACTTCCATTTTGATTCGATACGATCCCGTGATCAAACATTAGGTCAATTAATCTAGCTGCACGGTTGTATCCAATTCGAAAACGTCTTTGCAACATTGAAACAGAAGCACCTTTTTGATCAATGACAAACTCCACTGCTTCTTCAAAAAGTTCATCATCAACATCCTGTGCATCCGCTTTAGCTACAAGTTCCTCTTGGTTAAATAAGTAATTCGGTTTTTGTTGGTCTTTAACAATCTCTACAACATGTTCAATTTCATCATCCGAAACATAAACGCCTTGTAATCGAATTGCTTGAGATTTTCCATTATCTAAGAATAACATATCTCCTCGTCCAAGTAACTTTTCAGCTCCGCCAATATCGATAATTGTTCTTGAATCTACTTGTGAAGATACTGTAAACGCAATACGAGTCGGTATATTTGATTTAATAATACCGGTAATGACATCAACTGAAGGTCTTTGTGTTGCAACTAATAAATGGATTCCGCATGCTCTCGCTTTTTGGGCAATACGACAAATATAAGTTTCTACATCCCCAGGAGATACCATCATTAAGTCCGCTAATTCATCAATAATAATAACTAAGTATGGTAACTCATCATTATAAGCACCTTTTTTCTTCGCTAAATCATTGAATCGCTTAATATCTCTTGCCCCAGCATGAGCAAATAAATCATAACGTCGATCCATCTCATCACATGCCCACTTTAAAGCTGCAGTAGCGGCTCTAGCGTCAGTAATGACTGGCGAAATAAGATGTGGAATATGATTATACGGTGCAAGCTCAACCATTTTCGGATCGATTAAAATTAATTTCACTTCATGAGGCTTCGCTTTATATAAAATGCTAACTAAAATTGAATTAATACATACACTCTTTCCAGATCCTGTTGCCCCAGCAATTAACCCGTGTGGCATTTTTGAAATATCTGCATAGACAGGATCTCCACCTATATCAAGTCCTAGAGCAACAGTTAAAGGTGACTCGCTTTGCAAAAATTTATCCTGGCTAACTAATTCTCTTAAGTAAACAGGCTTACTTTCTTTATTTGGTACTTCGATGCCTATTGCACTTCGTCCAGGAATCGGGGCTTCAATTCGAATATCTCTAGCTGCTAAGCTCAATTTTATATCATCTTGTAAGTTTGTTATTTTATTTACTTTCACACCAGGCTCAGGCTGTACTTCGAAACGAGTTACTGTTGGACCTTGAGTTGCAGCAATTACTTTAGCTCCTACATTAAAATTATGTAACGTTTCTTGTAGTAGTTGCTTTTGATCTTCAACCCAATCCCCATCATTAAATTGTTCAATCGGGGGTTCAACTAATAAATCTAATTCTGGTAATTCATAAAGAACTGGTGGTTGTTCATCTAAACTTTGAGGTACATCAGTCTGAACAATCTGATTTTTAGTTTCTATAGATAAGTTCGTTTCTGTTTTACTTTCTTCAGTTTCAAGAACTATCTGATTTTGAATTCCTTCAAAAGTATTTTCATGTGTGATTGCTTCAGCAATTATTTCACTTGGTTGAACTGTCTCTGAAGATAAAATTTCACTTTGTTCAGATAAGCTAGCATTTTCGATCAACTGTTCATTTTGTTTTATCTCAACTTCTTCATTTACCTTTTCTACTGTTGCAGCAGATTCATTTTGTAACTCACGAAGTTGTCTCATTATATTTCCTTTTCTTGACGCCTCCACATCACTTCTAAGCATCATTACATTAAAAGGAAAATGGCGTTTTTTCTGACGTTTCTCGATTGGTTTAGGTTCAGATTCTTCTTTAATCGCTTCATTTTCAGTCTTTAACTGATCATTAGAGGAATATTGCTTTACTTCAACGGATTCGTCTACTTTAGATTCTACAGATGAATTTTCATGCCGTACCGCTTCTTCCTTAATCTCTTTTAGATTCACATGTGACTCGTCTGTTAATTCTGATTCAATATCATGCTCTTCATTTTTTTGAACAAGATCAATACCTTTGACTTCGTTGTCATCAAATTGGACCAAAGTCTCAACTTTGTGTTCATTCGAAACATTGATTTCTTCCAAATATAGATTAACAATGGTATGGTCATCGTTTTTTCTGTCTTCTTTAATGGAAGCAGGATCCGACTCATGAATATTTACTTCATGCTGTGATTCTTCAATCTTAGCTTCAGCTTCTGCTTCGATTTTAAGCAATTCGGGCTGTTCAACTTCATCTTTCACTTTTACTGCTGTTTCAATTTGAAGGGCTTCATGCTGTGCAACTTCATTCGTCTTGTCATCTTCAGCTTCTAAATCTTCATTCTTCTCTACAGCTCCAAATTCATGAGTTTCAAGTTGAACTTCTTCTACTGCTGTTTCAAATTGATGCGCATCATGCTGTTCAACCTCAGCTTCTATATATTCATACTTCTCTTCAGCTTCAATTTTATGAGTATCAAGGCCTACCTCTACAACTTTCAACACAGGTTCTATTTCATTTTGATATACTTCAGGTTGTAAATCTTCATTTTCACCTTGATCGGCTGCAGGTTGAATTTCTTCTTTTTCTAGTAAATTTAACACTTCAATTTTTTCTTGAATTAGATTACTGATACTTCCTTTTCCGAGCGTGTTGCTTTCAACTTTTTCAAACGAATTTTCAAGTACATTATTAATTTGAGAAGCTTCAACTCTCATTTCTTCTTTAGTTGAAGAAATTTCAGAATCAGTAGCATTTTCTACCTGTATAGGAGGCTTTTGATAACCATAAATTGGTGAAATATATTCACTTGGTCGAAATGGTGTTTTTCTTTTTGGACGAAATACAATATCGACCTTTTCTTCTTTTTCTTCTTTTTCTAGTACTTCTTCACTTTTTGAGACCTGATTTTTTTCAAGTTGACTAGATAAATTACTTTTATCGAATGAATTACTTTGAAAAGTATTTTTTACAAAGTTATTACTCTGGTTATATGTAGGTTTATATTCTTTATTTAAATTGTTTAGTGATTTATTCCAACTATCATTATTTTTTTCTTGTTTAAAAGCTGGTTCAATTTTTGTTTCCTTGATCGGCTTTGGTAATGGTGGTAATTCTTCATCTAATTCAATTGGAAACCTAAATTTAGGACGCTCATGTAAAGCGTTTCTCTTTTTTTCGATAGAGTGTGATTGATATACTTTCTCCTCAACAGGCTTTTCTTCAAAACCTTCTTCAAACTCTTCTTCAATCTCATTAAGGCTATTCGCCTTAAAAAGGCTTTTTAACCATTTTTTCATTTTTCTCACTCTCTCTATTTCTTTTCATACCTTTTATTTTACCATGTGACCTAATGACAAAAAACACATTATTATTACAAATTGCGCTAGTTCAATCATATTTCGATATCAAATATGTCAGCCTGTTGACAAACGCCCGCTTTCTTCCTTACTTCGTCTGCCTGCGGGGCTCATTACGGTCTAAGGCAACTCCGCTCCTCATCAGTCTTCGCGCCTCGAAAGTCAAGCGTTTTCAATCATTCTGACATCAGGTCTTTTGAACTTTGTTTATAAACCCATTTTATGAAAAATTAATGTTTATAGTGATAATACAACGTTGAATTGACTTGTGAATAAAAAAGAAATGCAAATAAAAAATGCTAGTACCAATTAATGGCCTAGCATTTATACGTCACATTATTTAGTTAAAAAAAGCTTTTCCAACTTCAGCATCAGCTTCTAGAACTAAGATTCCTTTTTCTTGTGGTGCGTCAGGTAGATCAAGTTCACGTGCAGAGCAAATCATACCGAATGAATCCACTCCACGTAAATTAGCATCCTTAATGACTAATCCTGATGGCATTACTGCACCAACTTTTGCAACAACAACCTTTTGTCCTTGATCAACATTCGGTGCACCACAAACAATTTGTAATGTATCAGTTCCAACGTCAACTTTGCAAATATTTAATTTATCAGCATTTGGATGTTTTTCTTTTTCGATTACATATCCAATAACAAATTTAGGTGAAAGGTCTAATACTAATGTATCTTCAAACCCTTCTTTTGCTAGTAATTCATTTACCGTATTAACAATGTGTTCAGTAATCGTAACGATACCATTTTCTTGAACATCTACATAAGTAGATGCCTCAAATACATTAATAGCAACTGTTTCATTCGTCACTACACTATATACACGTGCAATATTCCCTTTTCGTTCAACTTTACGATCTTCGGATGGAATTTGTTTTAATGTAATTAATAGCGTATCGCCGATTCCTTCTTTGTTATAAAAAATATTCACTGATTTCTTCCTCTCTATTGCTTCTTTTGTTTCCCTAAAATAAATACTGGCATTAGCTTCTCATTTTCGTAAGCAAATGACAATGATGTAATTGGTATTTTCCCACTTGCAAAGAAACTCATATTCATTTGCGCCATTATATCATAACCTATGTTATTTCGAATGTCAGCAAGGATTAGTACATCTCCATGAGGAATACCTACTAATAATTCACCTTTTACATTTGATTGAATTTCTTTTACAAAAGTACTGTTTAATACTCTGCTAGCATCGTATCCATCATTTGAACGTACAAAATAAAAAGTATTATCTGCAACAATATCTTCTTTTACTTGAACAGGCATTTTTCTTAGATTAAATAAAGCAATAGAATGGAGTTGTTCTTTTGTATAACCTGACTTTGCTAATAATTTTTCATCGATCAGTTGATACGTTTTTTCTGAATCAATAGCATAGTAAATTCTAGTTTCTGCAGTATGCTCATCAGTTACAAATAAATTTCCTTCTTCTTTTTCTGTCGGAAACGATGTAGCTCGAATAACTGGTCGAATTTGTTCTTCAAGAAATACAGTTTCAGAGTGCATAGCAGAAAGTGCTTCTTTTATATAATAAATTAATTCATTAAATGCCTCTTCACCTTCAGCCTCATACTTTGCTACTGCACTATTTAAAGAGACACTCATCCCTTTATTACTTTCAATCCCTTCTATTCGAAGGTCTTCTTTTTCACGATCATAGATAAAACGCCACTCTTCATTCCCAAGACGGTTTTCTATCATTTTTTTTAAGTCTAGTGTTGTTTTTTTAGCCAATTGTTTTACCTACCTTATTAGCCTCTTAATCCCTCAAGAAACTCTTCTACTTGTTCTTTTGTTTTACGATCCTTATTTACATAACGACCAATTTCTTCACCATTATTAAACGCTACAAAGCTTGGTATACCAAAGATATCTAGATTTTGGCATAACTCAATAAATTGGTCACGATCTACATAATAAAACGTAAAATCTTTATTTTCATCAATTATTTCTTGAAAAAACATATCTAAAAATCTGCAATCTGGGCACCAATCTGCTGAAAATTGGAAAACCACTTTTTCTCCTTGTTTCGCTTGTTCGAATTGTTCAACTGATGTAATTTTTTCCATTCCTTTTCCCTCGCTTTATTCATTTTCTTTTATTTTATCTTATTTTTATCGATATGCAAAAAGGATGCCTCTCAATTGTTTTCTTGTTTTCGTTTCTTGAATTCATATTGTCCAAATAGTAATTCACAAATATGTTCAAAGATTTCTGTCCTAGTAATTCGGCCATTAGTAAATACACCTACTGCCCCTTCTTTACTACGTATATCTTTTTCATTCGTATATCGTTCCATTAATACTGAAAGCTCAGTTCCATTTCTAAGCTCATTAATAAATTCGCTAGGTAATAAAATTTTTGCTCCGCTTGCTAGTATTACTTCATTTTCATATACAAGTGCTCCCCAGTTACAAAGAAAAAGCCGATCGTTTTCTATAATGACCCCACCTTCTAATCCAATACCAATTTCCGACTCACCTGCGACTCTAGCATTATGCGCTCTATTTATCGCACCATGCATAGTTTCTTGATCAGTCATCGGTTGGTTTGAAACATTTGATGGAACATTTAGTCCCTCAACTTTAAACTCATTAAATACTTTTTGTACCGCTCCTACTTTTGTCGGGTTTAAAGAACCTATTGTTATTTTCATTGCTTTAACACCAATCCCTAGTCTAATGTTTTATTAAGATATTTAATTATCTTTTTAATATACAATAAAAAAGATACTTTCAAAATGAAAGCATCTTTCAGACTGCCCGCCAAACGCTCGCTTTCTTCGTTGCTTCGCCTGCCTGCGCGGTGCTCATTACCGTCTAGGGTAACTTCTTTTTAAAGTTCTAACCTACTAAAGAATGACATTATTCTATTTCTTGATCAATCATTGCCTCATTAAATACGTAAAATCCTCTATTTAAAACATTTATCTTTGAACTACAAAAGTATCTATATATCGGTAAATAGCATGAGCAACACCATTTTCATCATTTTTTAGAGTTGTCTCTTTACAAATTGCTTTGATATCTTCTTTTGCATTACCCATTGCAACACTATATCCTACTTTTTCGAACATCGATAGATCGTTATTACTATCTCCAATAGCCATAGACTGATCTAGTGAACCATTCAATAAAAAAACTAATTTTTCTAATGCCAATCCTTTTGATGCAAAACGACTCGTAATTTCGATATTATGCTCTGCTGAAGACACAACCATTAACTCTTTACATTTATTAAATCGATTTCTAGCTTCAGCTAATTTTTCCTTATCAAACGTACAAACTAAAATATTATTCACATCTTCATTTCGTTGTAATATTTCATGATAATGATCAACTAAAACATACCCAAACTGATCGAATTGTCTTTCAGCAACATTAACTAGTTCTTTCATTTCTTGATCTAAATCATTTCTTTTAAGGCTATTAATCTCATTTTGGAAACTCGCTCTTCTATCTTTAAGAGAATAAATGCTTTTATCTGTAAAAACTTCAAAATAATAATTTCGGTCATCAAGCCACTTTAATACCTGTTCAACATTCATTTCAGAGATTGTAATTGATGAGATACATTCTCCTTTTTTTGAATGGATTGTTGCACCATTTGTTCCGATCACATATGGAGAGATCCTGAATCTTTCACAAATTTTTTTGACATCAAAATGCGCTCGACCAGTTGAAATAACGATTTCAATTCCATTTTCCCCTGCAAATTTAATTGCCTTAATATTTTCTTCACTAATTCCATTCTCATTATTTAATAATGTTCCATCTAAATCTATTGCAATGAAGCTCATTGATTATATCCCCTTTAATCCATTTTGCTTTTCATCTAGTTTAATAGTGCTTAAAAATCGGGCATTACTTAAAATTGCATGCTTAAAAGGACAATAACGGTTCATTAAATCATTTTGTCCAGTTAACATAAAAGAATGGTCCGACATATTTAATTTGCTTGAATCCATTTGATTTCTTCTAATTTTGCATGCTCATTCCATTCTTCGGGAAATGAATGATCACACACGATTACATCAACTTTTTCAAGAGAACAAACTTTACAAAATGTATCTACACCAATTTTCGAGTAATCTGTTAATAAAATCACTTGCTTGGAAACTTCCACCATTTTTCGAGATACTAAAGTTTCGTGTAAATGATAATTGCTAACACCATTTTGAGCTGAAACGCCACCAGCTGAAATAAATGCCTTATCAATATTAAATTGACTTAATAATTGTTCAGTAATACTACCACTAATTGATTGTTGCATTGGATCAACAATCCCACCAAGTAATAATATTTGTCCGGTAAACTTTTTTTGATTTAATGATTCTGTTAACAGAGAAGAAACTGGTAACGAATTAGTCAATATCGTAATGTCTTTTTTATTTTCAATACATTGAGCAAATTCAAGCATTGTTGTACCAACATCGATTGCAATTACATCCCCATTTGAAATTAGATCGACCGCTTTTTTACCAATTTTTACTTTTGCTTCCTTATTTACGGTCGTTCGCTGCGTAAAAGGGGGTTCTTCATTTTGATAAACTGATTTTATTGCTCCACCATACACTTTTTTTAACAGACCTTTTTCCTCTAAGATCATTAAATCTCGACGAATCGTTTCTTCTGACACATTAAACTGTTCAACTAATTCTACAACTTTAACTTTTCCTTTTTTATTAAGGTCTTTTAAAATCTCGTTTTTTCTTTCCTCAGGTAAAACGGACATTTTAATCCTCCAGAAACTTTAGTAATTTATAAAATAACGCATTCTTCCTTTGGTACGATAATGTTAACATGTGCACCTTGTTGGAACATTTCGCCTCGGTGGTTAAGATTATCTACTAGAAATGAAGATTCTTCGGTTTCAACTTCGTATCTTAATACATTACCAGTCATAGTAACATCTGTAATAATCCCTTTAATTCCCCAGTTTCGTTGTAAATCCAAGCGGTCATCACCTAATGCTACGATCTTTAATACTTCAGGCCGTATAGCTACATCATTACCAATTAATTCATTACTACGAACAAGTTTATTGAAAACGTCCATCTCATAAACATTATAATTTCCGATAAATTTTGCTACGAACTTATTCACTGGTGTTGTATAGATTTCTGTAGGCGTACCTGCTTGTACTACATCTCCATTATTCATCACAAAAATCCGATCGGACATTGTCATTGCTTCTTCTTGATCATGTGTAACAAAAATAGTTGTAATGTCTAATTCTTTCTGTATTCTTTTTAGTTCTTTTTGTAAGCTTTTTCTTATTTTTGCATCTAAGGCACTTAACGGTTCATCCAATAATAGTACTTTTGGTTCCATAACTAGCGCTCTAGCTAATGCAACTCTTTGTTGTTGTCCTCCTGATAATTGGTGAGGGTATGATTCTTCTTTACCAATTAAATCAACTAGTTCAATCATCTTTTTTACTTTCGCATGAATGTTTTTAGCTTTTTTCATTTTTAAACCATAGGCAATATTTTCAAATACTGTCATATTTGGAAAAAGTGCGTAAGACTGAAATACCATACCTACTTCACGTTGACGTGGAGGTAAATTAGTTATGTTTTTCCCATCAACTAATATATTTCCTACCTCGACGTCTTCAAGTCCAGCAATAGAACGTAATAAAGTACTTTTCCCGCATCCGCTTTGACCTAGAAGCGTCACGAATTCACCTTTATTAAATTTTAAGGAAATATTATTTAAAACGACTTGATTTTGATATTTTTTAGTCACTTGATCAATATTTACATAACTCATTTAACTTCACCTTCTATTGCTGTATTTTTAAAATGACTTTGTTTTTTTAAAATAGACGACTTTTTATTTAACACAACAGGAGTTTTTTTAGTTCTAAACGTGAGTTTTAAGACAGTTCCAGTTAAGAGCATAATCACCAAATAATAAGTAATAACGATGGCACTTGTTAAATGTCCACTACTATTTAATTTATCAACAAGATATATTTGCAGAGTCTCAAATCTTCCTCCTACTAGTAAATTAGCAAAAGCAAATTCACTAAATAAAAGAGCTACAGATAATAAACTTGAAACTAATATCCCAGATAATATATTAGGAAGTACAACAGTTCGAAATGCTTGAAATTTGGTTGCACCAAGTAATTCTGCTGCATCTACAAGTTGAATGGCATTTAATGTTCTAAGACTATTACGAATACCTTGATACATAAATGGCAGAATCGTTACAAAGTAAGCTCCGACTAATATCCATGGAGTACCTGCAATTTGGAATGGGCCATCAGAATATAGCTTGATTAACCCAACTGCTCCTACAATAGGTGGAATGCCATATGGAAGCATCGCAATCGCTTGGAGAATTCCTTCGAATTTACTAAAATATACCGTTATGATAAAGATTGTTGGGAGCATGATAGAAACACTAAGAAAGACAGTTATAACAATTAAAAATAATGTTCGTTGAAAAGCATCAAAAAATCGTCCATCTTGAAATAATTCAATATACCAATTTAATGTATAACTTTCAGGTAAGATTGAATGATCCCATTTATTTGCAATCGAAAATAAAAATGTACCTACTAGTGGAACCAATAAATAGATTACAAGTAGTCCAACGATTACTTTAAAAAACGTTGATGAAAATTTCATCGTAAATCCCTCCTAATGCGACGCATCATTCTTTCATTAACCCACATTGCTCCAATCATAGTTGTTGCTAGGAGGACTCCTAGTGCACTACCTAATTGTGGTTTTAATGTAACATCACTTGCGACAAGTGAGGCAATTTGCAATGACAATAAATTATAATTGCTACCAACTAATGCGTATGCCGTTGCATAAGCCCCCATAGCATTAGCAAATAAAATACTAAAAGTACCTACTATACTTGGTAAGAGCACTGGAATTCCAATTCTAAACCAAAAGGATATCGTTGATCCTCCTAATAACGCAGACGCTTCTTTCCATTGTTGTTTTATTCCTTGGAACGAAGGATAAATCAACAAAATTGCTAGAGGAATTTGGAAATAAATATAGACAAGGATCAGTCCGGTCCAAGAGTATAAATTAAAATTAGAAAATAAATCCCAGCCGAGTTTTGCAAAAAGCAAAGTAAACAACCCGTTGTTTCCTAGTAAAATAATATATGAGAAAGAAAGAGGGATTCCTTCAAAATTTGAAGTCATATTAGCAATCATTAATAAACGATTTTGTATTTTACGTGAAAACTTTGTAAAAGAATAAGCCATGACAACAGCTATTAGAATCGAAATAACTGCCGAAATAATAGAAATGACGATACTATTTTTAATAGCTTGTAAGTAAAACTTACTTTTAAATATCGTTATATATTGATCTATAGTAAGATGCTTTCCATCATCAGCATAAAAACCATTCTTAATCATTGCCATCAATGGTCCTATTTCAAAACCTATTACAAACAATACAAATGGCAATAAAAGAGCTAATAAGTATATCTTATGTTTTTTTATTTTTTGCAAAAATTCTCGCTCCCTTAAATTCTTTAAACATTAGAGAATCGGTGACTAAACCAATTCTCTTCCCCTTAAAATCTTCATTTCAATAAACTTCATGTTTTTCCTTATATCCGGGTAATCGATAAGAAATCATCTTATTTGATGGCTCGATATTTAAGAGTTCACAAACAAGAGGTGCAAAAGCCAGCTGAGGAATTACTTGTTCGTAAACACCAGGCTCAACTTTTGGACTGATGATAAACAATGGTACATCACGTTCGCCTGCTGTTATCCCACCATGATTTCCAGTTTCACTCATTCCATGATCGGATGTTATTAATATGTGATAACCTTCTGACATCCAAATCGGAAGAAGTTGCGCTAACAAACTTCCAATCTTTAAAATTTGTTCACGATATTCTTTCGATTCCGAACCATAAAGTTCTCCTTTAACGTCTACACCTAAAGGGTGTATGTACAAAAAGTTGGGATCATATTTTCTACGTAAAGTTTCTGCATCCGCAAAGACGTGACAGTCTGGATAGTTATCATCCCAATAGAATTTTCCATATTGAATCGCATTAGAAGTATCATCTTGTTCTCGATCTTCAATAAAATTAAATGGTGCTCGATTATATAACTCACTTACCCAGTAATAAGATACCGCTCCGTTTCTCAATCCATTTTCCTTTGTAAGATGAAAGATACTTTTTTCATTAGATAAACGAACTGCTTGATTAGAAGTAATTCCATTTACTGATGATGGTGTTCCAGTCAATAACACTTCATATAATGGGCGAGAAAGACTAGGAAGCTCTGATTTCATTTTGTAAAATGCCGCTTGATTTAATTCAACCAAATGTTGAAGATATCCAAGAGCTTCACAGGCTTTGTCATATCTCATACCATCAACAACAATAACGATAACTTTATTTGACATTTACTAACACCTCTTCTTGCCAGATTTGTGGTAAAGTTTTTGCAGTATTTTCCCAAGCTTTAAAATCTCTGATCGGTTTTGCATTTTTATACTGCTCTTTTGGAATCATTTTTTCAGCTACATCTTTTGGAAGTTTTACGTCACGAATAGGACGAGCAAATCCTTTTGCTAAATTTATTTGTCCTTCATCGCTTAAAATATATTCTCTTGTAGCCATAGCTGCATAAGGATGTTTAGCATATTTATTAATAATAGTTGAGTATCCACTAACCACTGATCCATCACTAGGTATAGATACGTCAAATTGTTTGCGGTTAATAGCTTCAGCATATCCAAGCCCATTAAAGTCCCAAACAAGCGCTACTTCAACCTCTCCTTTTTCAATGTTTGCTGGCTTAGCATCTGTTAAGCTTAAACGACCTTGCTTTGCTAGCTTTTTAAAAAAGTCGATTCCCGGTTGGATATTTTTTTCATCTCCACCGTATGCAATAGCTGCAGCAAGTACGGCCATTTGATTCTGAGTACCACGTTGAACATCTCCAACAGTTACTTTATATTTTCCCTTTAAAATATCGTCCCAAGATTTAGGAGGTGTTTTTACTAATTCCTTATTTGTCATAAAAGAAATAGTTCCTTGATATCCAACTACCCAGTCTCCATTATCATCCTTTGCCCAATCAGGAATCTCGTCCCAGTAAGATGTTTTGTAAGGAATCGTTAATTTCTTTTGTTCAGCGATTGGACCAAAAGACATTCCAACATCCCCAATATCGGCAGTAGCATTTTCTTTTTCAGATTCCATTTTTGCAATCTCTTCTGCACTAGATAAATCCGTATCAATATGTTTTAAATGATAATTTTCATTAACTTCATTCCAAGTTTCACCCCAGTTAGCCCATGAATCAGGCATACCAACACTATTAATTTCACCTTCTTTTTTTGCCTTTGCTTCAATTTCATTAAGAGTTAATGAATTTGGATTTAATACTGCTTCGCTTTTTGAATCCACAGCTTTTCCGCATGCTGTTAATCCTAGAACTGCCATACCTATAACAACACCTTGAATCGCTTTGTAACTTTTCTTCTTAAATTCAGTTTTCATGGTTTAACTCCTCTTAATAATGTGGTTTGTTTAATGTTTGTTACTGCTTATTACGGTTTAATCATAAGGTACCATCGTAAAACCCACATTAACTGGATGTTAAGAATTTGTTAATAACATTTATATAAAGGCAGGGCTAAGCGTTATGGATTAATAGTTTAGGTAAAGATTATATAAAACATAAAGGGGTTATTCTAAATAGACTTCTAAAACGAGGTAATAAATTTGCTGATGATGCTTTTTTTTGAATTGTGGTCATATTTTGTTCGTTTCAAGTAATTGTGGGCTATTGTTCCTTGTTTGGAATGGGATTCCGATATCAAGAAAAATTCGCAATGTGTTCTCTGCAATTTATTTTATTAAAGTAATTTTTTACAAAAAAAAAAAGAGTCTCAAAAGTCCTTCCGACTTATGAGACATCCCTTTTTAATAATTACGTAATGTTTCAACTGTTGTTTTATCTGTCGCTTTAACTAGCTTAACAAGTAATTCCTTTGCAGCTAAATAATCATCAACATGAATGATCGATGCCGCAGTGTGAATATAACGAGAGCAAATACCAATTACAGCAGATGGTACGCCATCGTTTGAAACATGTACTCGTCCAGCATCCGTTCCACCTTGTGAAACAAAATATTGGTAAGGAATTTTATTCGTTTCTGCAGTATCTAAAATAAATTCACGGATGCCTTTATGCGTAACCATCGTGCGGTCTAAAATTCGTAATAAAACACCTTTACCTAATTGACCGAACTCGGATTTCGATCCTGACATATCATTAGCTGGGCTTGCATCTAATGCATAAAAGATATCAGGTTTAATCATATTTGCAGCTGTTTGTGCCCCTCTTAGTCCAACTTCTTCTTGAACAGTAGCACCTGAATATAAAATATTTGGTAATGTTTCGTTTTGAACTTCTTTTAATAATTCGATTGCAAGTCCACAACCGTAACGGTTATCCCAAGCTTTTGCCATGATTTTTTTCTCATTAGCCATAGGAGTGAACGGGCATACTGGTACAATTTGTTGACCTGGACGAACGCCAATATTTAGTGCATCTTCTTTGTTATCTGCACCTATATCGATTAGCATATTTTTCATATCCATCGGTCTAGCTCTTAACTCATCGCTTAATAAATGCGGTGGAATTGAACCAATCACACCAATAACTGGTCCTTGATCTGTCATTACTTGAACTCTTTGAGCAAGCAATACTTGGTTCCACCAACCACCTAGTGGTTGAAATCTTAACATCCCGTTTTCTGTAATTTGAGTAACCATGAAACCAACTTCATCCATATGACCTGCCACCATTACAGTAGGTCCATCTTCAGTTCCACGTTTAACTCCAAAAATACTTCCTAAACGATCTTGCACAATCTCATTTGTATATTTTTCAAGTTCTTTTCTCATGAAGTGACGCACTTCATGCTCAAATCCTGGTGCACCTTGTAATTCTGTTAAAAATTTAAAAAGCTGTAGAGTGTCTTGATTCATAATTAAAGTTCCTCTCTGTACAAATCATATCTTCTTTTTTTATTTTATCTAAAAATAACATATAATACCAATGCTAACCGTTGAAATGTTGCCCCGGTTTTACTAAGATAAGTAGTAGAATATTTTTTCAAGCGCATAATACATAAATAGAGGTGGTACAAATGAAACTTAAACGCGTCTTAATTGGCTTAGGTTTAGGTGTTGCTGGTGGACTATATTTACAAAAAAAATTTTCTTCACAATATATTCCAGCAGAAAAAGCATTAAAAACAATTAAACCAGTATTTCTTTCATATGGTAATGTAACTGGAACTTGGATTCATTCAGAACCAAAGTGGGCAGATTTACCTGATTATGAAGGTGATGTTTATGAAGGTGGTTTTACAGTAGTAGAATCAGATAATGACACTACAAACTATTCATTCATCATTAATGCTGTAAATGGTGAGCTAATTTCTGCTCAAATTGTTTAATAGCCAAATTATTTGGAGCGTTCGATCGACTGTAATACTTGTCCTTCAGCGCTCCATTTTATTGCTCTAAATACATCGTCATGATAGAACGTAAACCAAGATTTTTTTTGCATACCAAAATTAACCCATTTTTCTTTTGCGTAAATAGATGTCATTGGGTAATCATCATATGCCATAACCCATAATGGTGACTGGTGTGCATGTGTAGGCATTAAATCCCCCATATGCAATAATAGTTCATCTTCAGTTTCAATTTTTATAATACTGTGCCCATCGCTATGTCCACCTGTGTGAATAATGGTTATTTCATCTGTTAAAGAATATTCTTTTGCAAATGCAATTACTTGGTGCTGAATTGCTTCCCAATTTTCTTTCCAATATGTATTACTTGAACGAATATTCGGATTTCTCATCTCATCCCATTCAATTTGAGATGTAATAATTTTTGCATTCGAAAATACAGGTCGGAATTCACCATTTTCAAATTTAGTTAATCCACTTGCATGATCAAAATGCAAATGTGTCATAATGACATAATCAATATCGTCTAGTTTTAACCCGTGCTTCGCTAATGATTCTTCTATCGCTGAATCCTCGGTAACGCCAAAATTTCTTTTTTGTTTCTCATTTAATTTATTTACACCGATGCCGCTATCAATGATAATGTTTAAACCATTTGTTTGAATAAATACTGGGTCAGTACGTAAAGGAATTTGGTTTTTCTCATTCACAATATATTTTTTTGACCAAAGCGCCTTTGGAACAACTCCAAACATTGCTCCACCATCTAAATGGGTATTTCCTCCAGTAAGCCACTGAATTGTACAAGTTCCAATTTTTAACTGTTCCATACTTATCCCCCTTCTTTTTTACTAGACTTAAATATTATACCACTTTTCGAATTTACTGAATATTTTAAGACTAAGAATAGGCGATGAAAGGGATCACTAGTGAATATGAAATCAAAAATCTGTTTTGATTCCTTAAACATAAAGATATTTATTAAAATTTCTAGTGCTGTAGCAAAATAAAAAAGACTATCATGATAAATATATCAGGATAGTCTTTTGTTTAGATTAGTTTCTATAAGCAGCTTCAACTCGGTAAATACGGTTACCTTTTGAAGAAAACTTCTCTTCGTATTCAGTCATAATATTTCCTTCAAAATCACTATTATGAAGATCTAAACTTAAGAAATGCATAGTCATTCCGTAGTTAGCCATACTCATGATTGAAAACTCGAATAAATCTTGATTATCTGTTTTAAAATGAATTTCCCCATCATTTTTCAAGATTTGTTGATACATATTTAAGAATGTTTTATGTGTTAATCGACGTTTTTCATGACGAACCTTTGGCCATGGATCAGAAAAGTTTAAATATACTCGATCTATTTCTCCGTCCTCAAAGAAATCCGTTAATTTTTGTGCATCTACATTTAACAACTTTAAGTTTGGAACTTTTGCTTCAATTAATTTATCTAATGCATCAGAAATTACACTTGTATATTTCTCAATGCCAATATAGTTAATATGAGGATTAGCCTTAGCCATACCGACCATAAAACGACCTCTACCTGTACCAACCTCGATATGAATTGGTTGATCATTTTGGAAAACTTCTTTCCATTTCCCTTTTTGTTCAGACGGATTTGGAATTACATAATGAGCATTTTGTTTAACTTGATCTGCCGCACCTGGCTTATGTCTTAATCTCATAAGATTTTACTTCCTCTCGATTTTGCAATTTATATTTACTCAAAGAAAAAACCAAGCACGATGGCACTCGGTTATTCACGTATTAGTATAAAATCATTTCTTATAACACAAACTATTTCAAGTGTACTTAATAAAAAAAGGATGTGAATTTATGCCTTTAAATCATGAACATCAATTAACAATTTTACGTGATATTTTAATGAATCACCAATCTGACTGCTGTGGAACGATATCAGAATGTGAGCAATTAGAAAGACTTGTTCAATCCTTATTAACGAACGACCAAATAACAGATGATGTAAAAAGCATGTTAAATGACGTTTATTATTATAGTCAGTCTGGAAAGTATTCTGCTGATTTAGATCAGCACATTACAAACCACCAAAATCAACTCTCTCAATGGGTGACTGATTTCAATACTTATTCTTAATCTATATGACAATTTCCGAGGAAATTTTTATTTAACCTAATATTTTCTCTAGCAGGCTCTTCATTTTTTGAGTCTGCTTTTCATTTTCACGAAGTGTATACCATTTAATCCAAATGATTGTTTGAGCGACTACATACCATGTCATACGATTTAATAGGTCTTCAGTTAATTTTATTCCATAATTTCGAAGCCATTTGTCCCAATCGTTCTGTTCTACATAGGTGAATAAAAACATGCCCAAATCAAATGCTTTATCAACAATGATTGCCTCATCCCAATCGATTAAATATAAATTATTCGTTTCAGTAAGTAACCAATTATGATGATTTAAATCACTATGACAAACGACTAAATCCTCTGAATCAAAGGATGGCATATTTTCCTCTAGATATTCAATGCCTTTAACAATGATCTGGCTTTGTGTAAACTCTTCAGTAAGGTTACCAACAATTGTTTGTAGTAAATCCTGAGGTTCTAAAGGATTAATCCCTAGCTTCGTTAACATATATAACAATTCTTTGGAGGAATGGATACGATATAAAAATTGCGCAACCCCTTTCGCAGAGAGCTCATAAGGTTCTAAACTACGTGCAATCACCCACTCTTGAGCAGTAAGTACATCACCATTTTCTAGTCTTCTAGTCCAAACTAATTTTGGAACAAAGCCAGCTGCTGATAAAACTGCTAAAAAAGGAGAAGAATTTCGTTTTAGAAATAATCTCTTATCATTATTTTCTGCTATATACGCTTCACCAGTAAATCCACCGGCTGGCGAGATTGTCCATTCTTTTCCGAGTATTTCTTGTATATGATTATCCATTGTTTTTCCGTTCCTTGTTGTTATATATGTTTGTATTTAAAATTATTTTATTACAAAAAGAAAGATAGCCTATTACAATCAGCTGTAATAAGCCATCTTTTACAAGTTTACATCGTTTAATTAGAATCTGCAAGTAGTTGCTAGTATTTTACTAATACAACAGTCGAAAGTGATGGAATTGGTAATTTATTACATTCCACTTTCATCCCTTTATTAACATAATGATTATGACCATCCCATATAAATTCCCAATTTTCTTCTTCATTTCCTAAATCAATATAAATATCAGTAAGACCATTATGAAATAATACCATTATCTCTTTAACTTGATCGATTTCTTCTAATCCGCTAATTCGGTACCCAATTAGATTTCGATGAATATTGACTGGCGTTACATACTTTTCTATTTCCTCTTTTAAAGAAAAACGAAAACTATTAAAGCGCTTACGAATTGCGATAAAATCTTTAACAATTTCAATCGATGACGCTTCACGTTCTGCTCTTGCCCAGTCAATACTATTTATCGTGTCGCCTGAATTATAACTGTTCTCAATCCCCTTTTTTGTTCGAAAAAACTCCTGGCCACTATGAAGAAATGGTACACCAAACGAAAATAATACAATACTTGTTCCAAGTAAATGCCTTTTCTTAAGTATTTCCTCATTTTCTTTCTGATTGGAAAGCTTTAATCTGTCCCACATAGTGTGATTATCATGTGATTCAACATAACTTATCGATTGATATGGCTCTTTAAATAAATTTACTTGTTTATTAATCCCAATGCTTCCTAAAAGTAAATCGGCCAAATAATCATTATGAATATTATTGCCTTGTATAAACCCTATTTCTTGAAATGAAAAAGTACTGCCTTTTATACCATCGCGAAATTTATCATTAAAAAACCCAACCATTGGTAGTTGATGACTTTGGTTTATTGTTGCTTTTCTGGAAGATGGACTTAATGATGTATTTAAATCCCAACCTTCTCCAAAAATGATTATTTCTGGTTTTAAGATTGTCAGTTCAGTTACTATTTCATTCATTGTATCCGTATCCAATATTCCCATTAAATCAAATCTAAACCCATCGATGTCATATTCTTTAGTCCAATATTTTATTGATTGTAGAATAAATCGTCTAGCCATTAATCTTTCAGATGCAAAGTCATTCCCTACTCCTGTTCCATTCGAAGGTAAACCACGTTCATCTTGTCTAAAATAATATCCTGGTACAATTTTCTCGAATTGACTAGTTTGTAATTCATAAACATGATTGTAAACAACATCCATTATAATTCGTAAACCATGTTCATGATAAACTGAAATAAGTTTCTTTAATTCATTTATTCTTTCGATTGGTTCTTCCGGTTTTAAACTATAACTACCTTCTGGTGCATTGAAATTCAATGGATTGTATCCCCAATTATAGCTTTGGAAAGGGTTAGTTTCATCTATTCCTTCAAAATCAAAAAATGGTAATAATTCAATATGTGTAACCCCTAGCTTGGATATATAATCCAAACCTGTTGAAAAACCATTGTACATCGTATCTTTTTCATGAAAACCTTGAAAAGACCCCTTCTTTTGAATCCCACTTAGTGGATGTGAAGTAAAATCTCGAATACTAGCTTCGTATATAATACAATCCGTATACTTACTCGGTGGTGTACTACTTACCTTACTAACTTTGCTACTCTTCTTTAAATCAATTACTACACTATGTTTACCATTTACAGTAACTGCTTTTGCATAAGGATCAACTGCTTCTCGCCAAATCAGATTCACACATACTAAAAAATTATAAACTAATCCATCACAATCACAATCGATTACTGTTCTCCATGTCCCTTTTCCATCCCGTTCCATGGACATTTCAGTAAACTTTTCTTCTTTACCGTATTCTTGATAAATTCTTAACTTAACCTTAGAAGCAGTAGGTGCCCATAATTTAAATTGTGTAGAATTACTTGTGTAAGTCGCACCTAAATCCTCTCCATCATAGGCATATTTTTCATCAAAGTCCTTTGAACGAATAACCCCACCTACTTGTAAATCAGTGCGAATACCAAATTCATCTTCAATCTCATACTTTTTTTCTAACAAAAGGACTTCAGTAGTCAAAACAGTATATTTAAAAAAACGATCAAACTCTATTCGAGATACGACAGGAAGCCTAGTTTTCCGACCATCCTCTTCGATTAGTTCAAAATATGACTGCATTGTATGTTTGTTCGATTTGGGAATAATCATTGTTATTTCTTGAAATCCATCTATATAAGCTTCAAAAGCCCTTTTAATATGAAACAACGCTATTCACCATCCAGACTATAAATTTAAAACTTTTACATAGTAACTACGCATTTCGTTATTTATTAAATCGATATGATTAGTCTATTCACAAAGAGTTAAAATGGATTCAAAACGCTTTCATACTTCTTCTGAAAGTATTCGTTAGTTTCTTCAAATATATCTTATATTTCATCAATTTGTTCAAGATTTTAAATAAAATTTTTACTTTAATCTAATGGATTCAGCAATATGGTAACTTGGTTTTTGAGAAGGTTGAATCTTATATAAAATGACTTCATTCACTTTGAACTTTAAAGGTTCTTCTTCCCAACTAAGTGGGATTTCAAACTCTTTATCGAACCTATCATTATATTTCTTTGCGATTGTAATATGCGGATTATATGGTCGTTTCTCAATTGAAAAACCACTTTCTTCACATATCTTACTAATTCTATTTTGTAACTCCAATAATTCAACACTTTTCTCTAAACCAAACCACCATACTCGTGGCTGTACTGTACTTCCAAAAATACCTAACTCGTGAATCGACAAATCAAAACTTTTAAAATCGTTAAGCTCTTTTTGTAGTTGATCCATAAGCCCTACACTTTTTGTATATGTAACTGGACCTAAAAATGATAAAGTAATATGAAAATCATCTTTAAAAGTCCATTTCTTTAAAGGTAATTTTGTATACCATTTTTTTGAATAATTATCTAAAATTTCTTTTATTTGTATTGGCAAAGGAACAGCAAGAAAATAATGTTCAGTCAAATTAGGCAATCTCCTTTTTATCTTTTATGTTAGATTCCTTTTTTAAGTATTGCATGATTCCAACTGCAACTATACTAAGAGAACCAAATAAAATATAAATTGCTTTAATTGAAAATGCCTCTGATATGAATCCACTTATGAAAGTACAGAACCATTCTCCCAACCCTAAGCCTAAACCAGAATAAATTGTAACAGCCGTTGCTTTTAAAGAATCCGGTGCTTGATCTCTTACAAACTGGAGAGCTGCTGGAATAAATAATCCAACCGATAGTCCTTGTGTAAGACAAGATAAAAAAAGAATCGAAATCGGAGGATTTGTAAAATAAAAATACCATCTTAAGGCCGATACTAAAGCGGTTGCAATTAATATATTATATATCCCAAAACGATTAATTAATCTCTTTGCTACTTGCAAAAATGGTGCTTCACTACCTGCAGAAATTAGAAATGCAATACCAACACCTGTTAATGTTCCACCTAAGGATTGAATATATAAACCGAAGTAAGTATTATTTGCACTAATTGGTCCAAAAACTAAAAAGGCACAAATTAAAAATAATAAAAATCTCTTATTAGATAACAAAATCGGGACTCCTTTTAAGATTGGCTCCCTTTTGCTAATTGTCGTAGCGTTAGGAATAAAAATTGAAATGCCTAAACCGACTAGAATACAAAAAGCAAATACGAAAAATATAATGACTAAACCGAAAACTTCAGCTAGTCTTCCCGAAACTAATACAGCTAATGCAAAACCAATTGAGCCATATAATCGAATAGCTCCGTAATTCCCACCAATTTTTTGGACATAATTCAGTGCAATACTATCTGAAAGAGGAATTAAAGCACTTTGTGTCATCGATAATATGATGACAACAAATAAAAGCATGCCATACGAAGTGATTGTAGAATAGAAAAGTGCAATTACGATTGTGGAGATTTGCGCTATAAGCAACATTTTTTTAGGATTAAGCGTCATGTCACTAACCATTCCCCATAGAGGCTGTGAAAAAATAGCAACGATTGGTGTTAAAGACATTAATATTCCAATTTGTGAAGTTGATAAATCCAACACATCTTTAAAGTAAGAAGAAAGTAAAGGTCCTAGCGATCCTATTGCAAAAAATAAACAAAAATAATAGCCCTTGAAAATAAGTAAGATGCTATTTTTACGTGCTTGTAATGTGTTCAAAATTATTCTCAACTCCTAAAAAAATACATAAAAAAGGGGAGGAAATTTTCTCCCCTTACTAACTAACCGACAAACGCTCGGTTCACCATATTGTTTCAAAAAACCGCGTCGATTAATCAGTCTAAAACTATCATTACTTAACTAATTCAGCAATTGACTGTGCATAAATTGCGATTGCTTTTAATAAATCATCAATTTCTGCATATTCGTCTTTTTGGTGAGCTACTTCTGGTTTCCCTAGGAATAATGGTCCAAAAGCTACACCTGCACTTAATGATCGTGCGTATGTGCCTCCACCGATTGTTAATAATGTTGCTTCCTCGCCCATTTGCTCTTCATATACTTTTTGTAAAGTTTGAATTAATGGGTGATCTTGTGGAACATGGTGAGGCTTCGAATTTTTAATTTCATTATATTCAAAGCTATATTTACTTCCACGTTCAGTAAGTGTTGAAATTACAAAGTCAATATCAGTTGTCACTGGATAACGTAATGTTAAACCAAATGAGCCACCTGTATTTTCTTCGTATTGCATAATTCCTAAATTAATCGTTAAATCCCCAGTAATATCATCATTAAATGCAACACCCAAGTTTTTACCACGAGAGTCACCTTTGAAGTTTTCAACGATAAATTTTAAGAATCGATCAGCATTAACATTAAATTCAAATTGGTTCAAGAAGCTTGCTAATGCAATACCTGCATTCTTACCTTTATCAGGTTCCATTCCATGTACTGAAACGCCTTCTACTTCTAAAACTTGGTGACCATTTTCTTCAGAAATTTGAGCTTTACAGCCTAATTCACTAATGTGGTTTGTAAATGCTTCTTGATCAAAATTTTGTCCTGAAACGACCGCTTTTGCATAATCAGGTACCATATTTACTCTTCTACCTGAAGAGAATGATACTAATTTATATTCACTCTCATTATCTTCATTTAACTGCATTTGTTTGAAATTAATATCTAATATGCCCTTTTCAGCGTAAATAATTGGGAAATCTGCATCAGGTGCAAAGCCCATTGTTGGCATTTCTTCTTTTTCAAAGTAGTGATCAACACAACGCCATTGGCTTTCTTCATCTGTTCCAAGAATCATACGTACGCGTTTATTAATTGGTAAACCTAATTCTTTAACAATCTTCATTGCATAATAAGCAGCCATTGTAGGACCCTTATCATCAATTGCGCCTCGTGCATAAATATTTCCATCTTTAATAATTGCATCAAATGGATCATGAGACCAGCCATCTCCAGCAGGTACAACATCTAAGTGACAAAGAATTCCTACTAGTTCTTCGCCGCTTCCCATTTCTAAGTGCCCAGCATAACCATCAACATTTTTTGGAATAAACCCGTCTTTTTCACCTAAATTTAACATGTATGTAAGAGCTTCATTAATACCTTTACCCATTGGTGCTTCTTTTGTAATTGTCGCTTCATCATAAACGCTTTCAATATTAAGAAGTTCAATCGTTTGCTTTAAATAATCTTCTTTACGTTTTAAAACTTCTTCCATCCAATTAATTTGTGTCATAGAAATACCTCCTTTAATATAAATAGTTTATCATCTTTTAAAATTTAAACATAATTTATTCATAAATGGAACGAAAAAAGAAGGAATATGACATTCTTTGTAGAATATATTACCTTAAACTTGCAAAATGATTACGTTTGCGCAAATTTTCATTAAATTTTTGTATTTTTTTCATAAATTTCGTTATGAAACTACTGAAAAAGAGTAAAATGAAAATATAGGCTTAACTAGTAAAATACTTAACTAACCTGTTATGAAACAATGCGGTAGGTAAAGGAGTGGTTTTTTGAATTCTGGAACTTCTCGAATGCTGACTCGAATTAAAGCCATTTACATGTATATTAGTGAAAATGGCACCGTTTCTACAAAAGACCTAGTGGAGGAGTTTGGTATTACACCTAGAACAATCCAACGAGATTTAAACATTTTAGAGTTTAATAATCTAGTTTATAGTCCAAGTAGGGGAAAATGGGCCGTAACAGGGAAAAAAGTAAAAGCTTCTTCGTAAAAAAAGAAAAACAAAAACCCTTGTCTGACGTCTAATCAAGGGTTTTTGTTTTTCTTTTGGCTCTCTATTAAGAATATATTAGTAATATCCGACTATACTTTATGTTTACATTTTGATTCATCAAAACCAAATTTAATTAACACTTTATTTCTCTTCGTTAACCGACTTTAATAGGTCAATCTCTTCATCAGTCAATTCTCGATATTCACCTAACTCTAACTCTTCATCTAACTTTAAAGGACCCATCTCAAGTCTTTTTAAGTAAGTAACTGTCTTTCCTACTGCTTCAAACATTCTTTTAACTTGATGAAATTTACCTTCCATAATAACTAATTCAATCTCAGATTCTTCTCCGGATTTAAGAATTGTTAAATAGCCAGGTTTTGTTAAATAACCATCCTCAAGTGTTACACCTTTTTCAAATGCTTTAATGTCAGCTTCAGTTACAACTCCATCAATCATTGCATAATACTTCTTTGGTACGTGCTTTTTAGGAGAAAGTAATTGATGTGCTAAATGACCATCATTCGTAATTAATAACAATCCTTCAGTATCTTTATCTAAACGTCCAACTGGAAATGGATCGAAAATGATATCTTCATATTCTAATAATCCGATTACAGTTTCATGCTCAGAATCTTCTGTAGCAGATATAACACCTGGTGGTTTGTTCATCATTAAATAAACAAACTCTTTATACTCTACTACTTCACCATTAACCGTTACAACTTGCTGTTCAATATCAACATGCTCTTTTGGGCTTTTTACAATATTATCTCCAACTTTAACAACACCTTGTTTTAGTAGAGACTTTACTTCTTTTCTACTGCCATATCCCATATTGGCTAAAATTTTATCAATTCTCATTAATTAACACCTTTTCTTTCTAAATAAAAGTTTAAGAAAACTCGCCTATTAGCGAGCTTTTTTTGCGAAGTCAGAGGCGTAGTTGCAATTATACTTAATTCCTGAAATCAGCTTCTACGTCGTTTTTCTTCTCCGCTATCAATTTATACACTCTTAAAGTGTAAAAAAAGGTGAACCACTACAAAAGAAGGTTCACCTATATTTTTATCCTCTTTTTCCAAACTTAAAACGATTCTTTAAACGAGCCCCTAAAATAATTTCAAATAAGTTTAATTTGTATGCAACACCTAAATAAACAATAGCCCCTACAATTGCTCCAATGATGACAAGGATCATTGAAATCATTCGACCATCTTTATAAGTCCACCAGAATCCTAATAAGTATTCTACAGCATAAACCGCTCCGGCCATTAAACCAGATAAGATAATCATAAAGATGATCCTTCTAAACACTTTATTGAAAGAGAACTGCGCATTTTTACGAATATAATAGAAATTGTATACGATTGAAAATAAATAGCCTAATGCGGTCGCTAATACTGCGCCATATGTTTTAAATGCATAAATTAATGGTACATTTAATACAATTTTTAATACTACTCCGCCTATTAAACCAATAATCGCATATTTTTGTTTATCTAACCCTTGTAAAATGGCTACATTTACTGTGAAAAGTGAATACAATAAAGCTACTGGAGCATAAAAGCCTAGTATACTTCCACCAAGTGTACTTTTTTGATAAAAAGCACTATAAATCGGTTCAGCCAAAACTGATATACCTACTACAGCAGGAAGTGTTAGGAAAAATACAACCTGGTAGGTTTGTGTAATTTGACTTTGTAGCTTTTTATGATTTTTATTTACGAATGCTTCAGTGATAGCAGGAACAAGTGTTAAACCAAATGCCGTTGCTAATGAAACTGGAATCATTACTAGCTTGTGACTTGTGTATGAAAACATTACATAAGTATTCTCTGCAATATCTTTTAAACCAATTGCTTCCATTGCTCGATTGTAAGTAAACTGATCCACTAATTGGTATAACGGGATAGCAAGTCCAACGAACACATATGGAATTGAATAAGAAAATAATTCTTTGAACATTTCTAATTTAGTAGGATAGATTAATCCCTTTGATTTTGGTAGAAGTTCATCTAAATGAACTTTTCGCTTTCTCCAATACCATAGTAAGTTTAAAATACCACCTACAGCACCTATTGTAGCTGCAAACGTCGATAACCCTACTGCTTGAGTAATTGTTCCACCCATAACTTTTAGAATGATATAACTTCCAACTAGAGTAAATACAATACGTACAATTTGTTCAATTAACTGAGATACAGTAGTTGGGCCTGTTGATTGATGCCCCTGGAAAAAACCTCTATATAGACTTTGGGAAGGTACTAATATTAATGCAGTACTTACTATTCGCATAACTGTAACTACATCTTCTACATTATTCCCTTTTGTATCCTTTGGTATCATAAGAGGTGCGATATAAGGTGCAATGATATATAACGTTAAAAACGAAAAAATACCTGTACATATTAGGAGTAGCTGACTTGCATGAAAAAGTCTTCTACTTGTTTCATATTCTTCAATAGCATTGTACTTTGAAACGAACTTTGCTACAGCTAACGGAACACCTGCAGTAGCTATACTAATGAACAATGTATATGGAACGTAACCATAATTATATAATGCAGACCCTTTTGAACCAACTAACGCATAAAAAGGGAATGTATAAATCATTCCTAGAAATTTTATTAAAAATGTACCAGCAGTTAATATGAAGGTACCTCGTAGCAATTTTGAATCTGACATAAACTGCCTCCTACCAATTCTCGATCAAACTAACTAATCTATCTTACCACATCATATAAAAAGAAAAAATTAAAAAATGATAACAAGTTGGAGCTTACCTGAAATAATGGTAAACTTACTAAAAGAAATTTGTAACGAAAGTAGTGAAATAATGGTTTATGACGTAATTGTAATTGGTGGCGGAACTTCTGGTCTGATGGCTGCAATTAGCGCTGCTGAAAACAAAGCTAAAGTACTTTTACTCGAAAAAGGAACTAAATTAGGACAAAAACTCCTTATATCAGGTGGTGGTCGTTGTAACGTAACAAATCGCTTACCTATAGAAGAAGTTATTAAACATATACCTGGAAATGGCCGATTTTTATATAGCGCATTCTCTCTATATAATAATGAGGATATCATACAGTTTTTTGAAAACATGGGAGTTGCATTAAAAGAAGAAGATCACGGGAGAATGTTTCCTGTTTCAAATGACTCAAAATCAGTGTTAAATGCATTAATGAATAAACTAAAGAAGCATCATGTAGATATTCAGACTAATCGAACTGTTAAAGACGTACTCTATGAAGATGGTAAAGTAGCAGGAATCTTATTGGATGATCGAACAGTCATTCACTCTAAAAGTGTAGTCCTTGCGGTAGGTGGTAAATCTGTTCCACACACAGGTTCGACAGGTGACGGATATGCTTGGGCAAAAAAAGCTGGTCATACAATTACTGAACTCTTTCCTACAGAAGTACCGATTACTTCAAGTGAAGAATTTATTCAAAATAAATCATTGCAAGGCCTTGCTTTAAGAGACATAGAATTAAGTGTATTAAATCCAAAAGGCAAAAAAGTGATCGCCCATAAAATGGACATGCTCTTTACTCATTTTGGAATTTCGGGCCCTGCAGCACTACGTTCTAGCCAATTTGTATATAAAGTGCAACAGAAGTTTAAAACAAAAAATGTATCGATGGCGATTGATTGTTTCTCCGAGCAAAATGAAGAATCACTATTCCAAGACGTAAATAGTATTCTAAAAGAAGAACCTAAAAAAGCAATTAAGAACGTACTGAAAGGTTATGTACCTGAACGTTATTTACTATTTTTGCTTTCAAGATGTGGTATTGAAGAGTCAACTCCTTGTAATGAAATTGCTACGATGAAATTAAGAGAGCTTGTCCAATTATTTAAGGGCTTTTCATTTGTAGTAAATGGAACTCTTTCAATTGAAAAAGCATTCGTGACAGGTGGTGGCGTTTCAACAAAGGAAGTTCATCCAAAAGAAATGTCATCCAAAATCATGAATGGTCTTTATTTCTGTGGAGAAATATTAGATATTCACGGTTACACTGGTGGCTATAACATAACCGCTGCATTGGTAACTGGTAGATTAGCAGGAGCATCAGCTGCGGAATACTCTCAAACGAATTTTTAACAAATAAACAAAGGACCAAAACGAATACTTTTTTCGCTAGGTCCTATAATCTTTACATATAGAAAAGCATAAGGATTGGTCCATAAGAAACTTTATATTTGTATTCGAAAAACAATCCAACTGATTTTCTAGTTTTAACTTATGCTTTTCAATTATTATATTTTTCTTTGGCACAAATCCACCGTCCCTAATTTAAGGTCAAAGGCGAGCATTCGATTGTTCGTGTTGCAAGTTCACTAATAAATAGAATCGTCCATCCTCTTCAACATATCCATCTGCCAATTCAAAAGACTGTTTTAAGTCTTTAAAGTAAAACTTTCCAATTAAATACTTTGAAGAATACAATTCCATATGCCCATCTTTAAATTTACCAATTATTTTATCGGTAATATCAATTTTTAATGTTTTAGGCAAATCAACCCCCTCCTTTCTAACAAGCAAAGACCTCAATGAAAAAATATATGAGGTTCTACTTTAATATATGTCACAACTCACGTGCTTAATATTCCTTATGCCAAAAAACATTAGCCTAATTTAAACTAATTTATTAAAAAAATCCAACAAAAACGTTGGATTTCAGTAGCTAGACAAACTATCGATATAGATAAATTTTTTTATTTGATCTCGCCTTCCCAGGCCATCATTCCGCCTTCCATATTGATCGCTTTATAGCCTTGCTCAATTAAATATTCACAAACATTCTCACTACGAACGCCTGCCTTACAAATAAAAATGTATTCAAATTCTTTATTAAAAACATCTAATTTGCTAGGAATTTGTCCCATTGGAATATGAACTGCTTCTGGAATTTTCCCATACTCAACTTCATAGTCCTCTCGTACATCTACTAAAAATAGCGTTTCTCCTGCTTCTAAACGCTCTTTAACTTCATTTGCAGAAATCGTATTCATCATTACTCATCCTTTCTTTATAGCAACATCTTAACAACTTATTATTTTCTATGCAAAAAGTACGTTTCATTAGTTAAATATGTAAAAATATTATGCGTAGCTTACCTCCTAAAAACACTAAAGGGGCCAGCAATATGTCGACAATATTTCAATAAAAAAAGGGGCGCTCATATGTCAGTTTTTCTGATTTATGAGACAGCCCCTTCTAAAAAATATTAGTTAGCAACAATATTGACTAATTTACCTGGTACAGCAATGATTTTTCGAACCGTTTTACCTTCAACTTGTTCCTTAACTGCATCGTCTGCTAATGCAATTTGCTCCATTTGCTCACGAGAAGCATCTTTTGCAACAAGTAATTTCGCTTTTACTTTACCATTAATTTGTACTACGATTTCAATTTCGTCTTCTACAAGCTTAGCTTCATCGTATGCTGGCCATGTAGCATATGCAATTGAATCACTATGACCTAGCTTACTCCAAAGTTCTTCACCGATATGAGGAGCTACTGGTGCTATTAATTTTACAAAACCTTCAACCATTTCTTTTGGTAATTGGTCAGCTTTATATGCTTCATTAATAAACACCATCATTTGTGAAATTGCAGTGTTAAAGCGTAAACCTTCAAAGTCCTCTGTTACTTTCTTTACTGTTTGGTGATATGTTTTTTCAAGACTGCTAGAAGTAACGCCTTCAACAATTTTATCTGAAAGCTCTTCATTATCAGTAACAAATAAACGCCATACTCGGTCTAAGAAACGACGAGAACCATCTAATCCATTTTCTGACCAAGCGATTGATGCATCTAATGGACCCATGAACATTTCATATAAACGTAATGTATCAGCTCCGTGGCTAGCAACGATATCATCAGGGTTTACAACGTTGCCTTTAGATTTAGACATTTTTTCATTATTTTCCCCTAAGATCATTCCTTGGTTGAATAACTTTTGGAATGGCTCTTTTGTAGGAACTACACCTAAATCATAAAGGAATTTATGCCAGAAACGAGCGTATAGTAAGTGAAGAACTGCATGCTCTGCTCCTCCAATATATACATCAACTGGTAACCAATGCTTTAGTAATTCAGTATCTGCGATTGCTTCGTTATTAGTTGGATCAATATAACGTAAGTAATACCAACAGCTTCCGCCCCATTGTGGCATTGTATTTGTTTCACGTCTTCCTTTTTTACCTGTTACTGGATCAACTACATTAACCCATTCAGAAATATTCGCTAATGGAGACTCTCCAGTACCACTTGGGCGAATATCTTCTGTTTTCGGAAGAATTAATGGTAATTCCTCATCAGGAACAACTGTCATTGTACCATCTTCCCAGAAAATTACTGGAATTGGCTCACCCCAATATCTTTGACGAGAGAATAACCAATCACGTAGACGATACGTAACTTTTTTCTCTCCTGAATTTGAAGAATCTAACCAATCGATTATTTTTACAAGTGCTTCTTCTTTATTTAAACCGTTTAAGAAATCAGAGTTAACATGTTTGCCATCTCCAGCGTAAGCTTCTTTTTGAACGTCTCCACCTTCAACAACTTCAACGATTGGTAATTTAAATTTAACTGCAAATTCGTGATCGCGCTCATCATGTCCTGGTACTGCCATAACTGCACCAGTTCCATAGCTTGCAAGTACATAATCAGCAATCCAAATTGGAAGCTTTTCTTTATTTACAGGGTTAATTGCATATGCTCCTGTGAAAACACCTGTTTTATCCTTCGCTAAATCAGTTCGCTCTAGATCACTTTTCGATTTAACTGAATCGATGTATGCTTCTACAGCATCTTTTTGATCAGCTGTTGTAATTTGATTAACTAAATCATGTTCTGGAGCTAATACTACATAAGTTGCACCAAATAATGTATCAGGACGTGTTGTAAATACTGTTACTTTTTCATCGAATCCATCAACATTAAAGTAAACTTCAGCACCTTCAGAACGGCCAATCCAGTTACGTTGCATTTCTTTTAAGCTTTCAGGCCAATCTAATTCTTCTAGATCTTCTAATAATCGATCAGCATAAGCTGTGATTTTTAAGATCCATTGCTTCATTGGACGACGCTCAACCGGATGTCCTCCGCGCTCACTTTTCCCATTGATTACTTCTTCATTAGCTAAAACTGTACCAAGAGCTGGGCACCAGTTAACTGGAATTTCATCTACATAAGCTAATCCTTTTTCAACCATTCTTAGGAAAATCCATTGAGTCCATTTGTAATAATTAGGATCAGTTGTATTAATTTCACGATCCCAATCATAAGAGAATCCTAATGCCTGAATTTGATTACGGAATGTATTGATATTTTTTTCAGTAAACTCAGCTGGATCATTACCTGTATCTAATGCATATTGTTCTGCAGGTAGACCAAATGCATCCCAACCCATTGGATGAAGCACATTATAACCTTGCATTCTTTTCATTCTTGAAAGGATATCAGTAGCTGTGTACCCTTCTGGATGACCTACATGTAAACCCGCTCCAGATGGATAAGGGAACATATCAAGTGCATAAAATTTCGGCTTGCTCGTATCGTCAGTTGTTTTAAACGTTTTATTTTCTAACCAATACTTCTGCCATTTCTGTTCAATAGTACTATGATTAAAACTCATATTATTGCCTCCTTTTTTCATGTATAAATGGCTCGGCTGTGGTACTAGCGGTCTACAAATAAAAAAATCCCCCCATCCCAAAAGGGACGAGAGGATTTCCCGCGGTACCACCCAAATTAATGTAAAAATACATTCACTTGTTTCCGTAACGTGGAACACGACATTTATTACTTGGTAAAAACCGTTCACAAATGTGGCTTATGGGCGAGTTCATGAATAGAATGGATTGACTTTCACCAACCGTCAACTCTCTAAACCTCTTCATATTCACTACTATTCCCAATCATAGCCGATCATTTAGATTTAATTTATATACCATTTTATTATAACCAAAGAAAAAGGTCAATTATACATTGCCTATTTTTAAGAAGCAAAAGTTTGATTTTCAGCTTTTACTACTTTTTTTGCTAATCTTTCATAAAGCACAGAGAAGACCATGCTTATTACTAAAAAGACAACTAATATGATGAATAATACCCTCATATTAAAAGTATCAACAAGTGCTCCCCCAATAACAGGTCCAAGCATTCTTCCAACCGTCGCTGCACTATTGACAATCCCTTGATACATTCCTATACGATCTTTTGGAGCAAGCATATTTGCAATAGTTGGTACTGCTGGCCAAACGAACATTTCTCCAATCGTTAAAATGATCATACCCGTCATAAACATTGAGAATTGTTCTGCAGTACTTACAAAAATAGTCGAAAGGATAAAGAATCCAATTCCAAATAACATTTGCTTTCTCATACTTAACGCATATTTACGAATAGCAGTTGATATTATAGGTTGAGCTAATACAATAAGTGCACCATTTACAGTCCATAATTGACTATATTTTATTAAGCCAATGTGTAGATTTTGCATTTCTGAAGCAATCGTAGTTTGCCATTGCACATAAACTAACCAACATAAAACGTATGCACAACAAACAATCATCAAAGCCTTCATTGAAGGAGTAAATGAAAACTTTTGTTTTTCTGCTTTTTCTACTTGAGAAGTTTCTTTTATTTCCATAGGTACTCCAATATCTCTATAACCAAATAAAGCTACTAAGAAGAAAACAATATATAATAGCAAATTAGCGGTGAAAATATAATTAATATTAGCAGCTGCAACAATTCCACCTAAAGCTGTACCAATCGCAACACCAAGATTTTGAGCAACATAAATTGCATTAAAAGCTTTACGTCCACCTTCTGGCCATGCCGCTCCAACCATTGCATACATTGATGGAAATACAATACCAACACCAAACCCTAATATTACGAAAAAACAACTATAATATGTCCAAGAATGATTTATAACCAAACCTAAGATCGACAAAAACGTAATACTAATACCAGTTAGGATTGACCTATATCCCCCAAATTTATCAAAAAGCCAGCCCCCTAGCATATTACCAAATACGCCGGCCAATGAATTAAACATTAAAATAAGCCCTGCAACAGACAAGGACTTTCCTAAATAAATATGGATGTATACTGTATTGAATGGCCATAAAAAAGAATTACCTGTAACATTTAAAATCATACCGATTAACAAAAACCATAGTTTTTTTGGCATCCCTTACTCCCCTCAAAGCTGTCCCTTTTTATCTATTTTTATCTCTTTAACTCATTAATTGTAGAGGAGAATGGACCTACTTTCAAGAGGTACGCTTTGAGTGAGGAGAGTTAAGAAGGACAAAAAACCTAGAAAGTATTAGAAGAACACCATATATTCCCTAAAATTACCAAGTAAAAAGAAAAAAGGAAGGCATGCCTTCCTTTTCTTTAGCTCATTTCTTTCTTTTTTCCTGCCTTGCCTTACCCCTGCTTTGATCTCTGTGGTTGACCTTTTTTTGAGTTATTCATTTTTACTTGATCTACTGCTGAAAGTTCACCTGAGAATTCTGTTTTCGTTTGATTCTTTGTTGTTTGTTCAGGGTTATTACTTTTTGATTTCTTTTTTACCACTTTTGGATTCCTCCCAAGGATTGCATATTCTTCAACGTATTCTTGCATATTCTAATCTCCTTTAGTGCGGAGTAATAATCATTTGATGTTGTAGCTTTGTTAATTGTCTACGTAAACGATTAAATTCATCTCTATTTTCTAAATTTGCAAGATTTTCAACTTTTTCTAACTGCATAATTGCTTGTTCAAGCCCTGCCTGTGCTTCAGAATACTCGATTCCGTTAAAATGCTCTTGTCGCATGCCAATTTCTAATTGTTGCACTGCATAATCATAGGCTTGTTGCGCTTGTTGTACTTGTTCTTGTCCGAAATTGCGATCTGTTATTCCCAAGAAAATACCTCCTTTGAGACTTTAATGAAGTATCCGATATGTAGGTTACCTCAAGGATAGTATTTCCGAACCTTTCAATCAGAGTACAATTATTTCTTTACAAATAAGAAAGGTTTTTCCATTTGGTTTTCTTAATAGAGCATGATAAAATCGATAATATTGACTTAAATTAAGGGAGGGATGAGGAATGACAAAAAACAATCCTTTTCCATATACAATAGATCATAAAAGATATCATTCGTGGAATTATCACTTAAGACAACAATTTGGCGGAAAAGTTTTTAAAGTTTCAATCGACGCTGGATTTGATTGTCCAAATAGAGATGGTACAGTTGCGTTTGGAGGTTGTACTTTTTGTAGCGCATCTGGTTCGGGCGACTTTGCAGGAGATCGGGCTGAAGATGTTGTAACTCAATTTCATAAAATAAAAGATAAAATGCATGAGAAATGGCAAAACGGAAAATACTTAGGCTATTTCCAAGCTTACACAAATACTCACGCACCAGTTGAAGTATTAAAACAGAAGTTCGAACCAATATTAGAGCAAGAAGGCGTTGTAGGTTTATCAATCGCAACAAGACCGGATTGTTTACCAGATGATGTCGTTGAATATCTTGCAGATTTAAATAAACGAACTTATTTATGGGTTGAATTAGGATTACAAACTGTTCACGAAAAAACTGCAAATATTATTAATCGTGCACACGACTATAAAACTTATGTAGAAGGCGTAGAAAAGTTAAGAAAGCACAACATTCGTATTTGTTCTCATATAATTAACGGGTTACCTCTTGAAACTCCGGAAATGATGATGGAAACTGCGATGGAAGTTGCAAAACTTGATATCCAAGGAATTAAAATCCACTTACTTCACCTATTAAAAGGTACTGCAATGATGAAGCAATATGAAAAAGGACTAGTTGAATTCATGGATTTTGATGCTTATATTAACTTAGTCGTTGATCAACTTGAAATCATTCCAAGTGATGTAATCGTACATCGTATTACTGGAGACGGTCCACCTGACTTATTAATCGGACCAATGTGGAGCTTAAAAAAATGGGAAGTACTAAATGCAATTGATCGTGAGTTTGAACGCAGAAATAGCTGGCAAGGTAAATACGCAAATAATCGAGTACAATTAACATGATTCTAGATCGCATTTTACCGTACGCTAGAAAGCTTCTCCAATCAACTGTTAAAGAAGGCGATATTACCATTGATGCTACAATGGGTAATGGTCATGATACAGTATTTTTAGCAAAATTGGTTGGTGAAACTGGACATGTATACGGATTTGATATTCAAGAACTAGCAATTCAAAAGACGACTGAAAGAATAAATAATGAAAATTTAAGCAACCAAGTTACACTATTCCAAAGAAGTCATGCAGAAGTAAAAAAAGTAATCCCAGCTTCATTACAAGAGAAATTAAAAGGTGCAATTTTTAATCTTGGTTATTTACCTGGTAGTGATAAATCAGTGGTAACAGTACCCGAGTCAACCATTTCAGCAATTGAACAAATACTTGAGATGATGGCTCCAGAAGGGATTATTGTAGTTGTAATTTACCATGGTCATGAAGGCGGAGAAATTGAAAAAGATGCATTAATGAACTTTGCTCAAAACATCCCTCAAGACTTAGCTCATGTATTAACTTATCGATTTATTAATCAAGCAAATAATCCTCCTTTTATATTAGCTATTGAAAAAAGGGCTTAAGAAAAACTGTCATTTAAGACAGTTTCAGTCTGAAAATTAAATTTTAGTACATTCTAAAACTGTCTAATTTAAGACAGTTTTTTTCTTTTGTCCTCTATTTCTCAAAAGTACAATTATAGAATTCTATTTTGACCTCTTCTTAACGATTATAAATACCTTAAAGTTTCATTAAAAATTCTTTAATGGTAAATTTTTCTTGGAAAATTGGTAAAGATAAAAAAATCAAAACAAGAAAGAAGGTTTTCAAAATGAAAAAAGCTATTTTTGCAGGCGCAGTAGTTAGTCTTTTTACACTTAGTACAATTACAGTAAATGCCGAAAACATCGCGGCAGCAAATTATTATGTCCATCCACATCATGATCACGATGCAACAACAGAAGACGGTGAGCATCATAGACATCATCACCATAACAACAAAGCAAATAAAATGTTAGAAAACCACAAAAAAGAAGTCGTTAAGTATATTTCAAATTACTTAAACCAACCTGAATCTAATATAAATAAAGCTGTTGAGCAACATAAAATGGAAATGAAGAAATTAATCTTTATCGCAGTTATATCAAAACTTTCAAATAAACCTTTGGAAAATATCATCGCTCAAAAAGGTAAAACAAATTCATTTAAAGAAATATTAGATAATAATAATATTAAACGCGAGCAATTTTTTGAAGAAATGAAAAGAGTTCACCGAGATATATTTACTCAAATTGAACCAACAAAAAATTAAATTAAGCAGAGCGCCCCTTAAGTCAATGTACTTATTGGGCCTCTTTTTTTGTTTAAATTACATGTTTTGTAATGAAATTTAACGATCAAGTTTTTTATTAAGAACATATCCCCTTTTGATAAAACATAAATTTTATCTATCTAGTAACTTTATCGAACTATAAAAAATTTACTAAAAAAAATTAATAATATCTAATTACGGCGTATTCATGGAATCAATTGAATAATATGTAAAGATATACCAATTTAATTGATTGTTCATACAAACCATTGTAGTTGATTGAGATAAACCAACTCTAGGGGCGTGAAGAGTTGACTACAAACCTTAACGATTTGAATAAAATACTTCGTAATATTTTTCAGTTCATTTTACGAAATTCGAATTGGATATTATTATTAATTGGACTAATTGCGTTCATCAATTACTGGTCATTTTTTTACCTTGTTGCATTGTATCGAGGATTTCATACAGAATCTTCTCAAGTCAATCAGATGACCCTTTGGGTAATTTATGGGTATTTTTATGGCTTTTTCGGGAGTATGATTTTATTTTATGTACACTCTTTTGTACTTAAATATATGTTGTTTTTTCGAAAAATAAAAAGTTCCATTTCGTTTATACTCCTTCATTTTGCTTATTTTATTTCGCTTATTTTCTTAATTCTATTAAACTAAATTTCTATTTATCTTTTACCATTCTAATACTTAAGCTTGTTTTCTAACCCATTTTTGGTTTATACTTAAATTAAATTTAATGCATTGTTCGGAGGAGCCTGTCACTATAGGGATAAGTATGTAGTATTTTACTTACCTTATAGTGGCAGGTTCTTTTTTGCGTTCAGACGGGAGATGAATTTATGCTTTATGTACAACTTGCGATTATATTGATTGCCTCTAAAGTTTTTGGTGATTTAAGTACAAAGCTTGGTCAGCCTGCAGTTTTAGGAAAGCTATTAATAGGAATCATACTAGGGCCAGCTGTTCTTGGAATCATTACTGAAACAGAAACACTACATGAAATGAGCGAAATTGGCGTCATTTTACTTATGTTTATTGCAGGTTTAGAAACTGATCTTAATGAATTTAAACGAACTGGGAAAGCTTCTTCTTATGTAGGATTACTTGGAATACTATTCCCATTATTCTCAGGCTATCTTTATGGAATCTCCATAAACTTAAGTCAATTTGAATCTATTTTTTTAGGTCTGATTCTTTCTGCAACTAGCGTAAGTATTTCGGTGGCTACATTAAAAGAAATGGGTAAACTTAAAACAAAAGATGGAGCAACAATATTAGGAGCTGCCGTAATTGATGATATCGTTGTAATTATAGCATTAGCATTTGTTATGAGTTTCAGTAGTAGCGCCGTTAGTTTACCAATTCTCTTATTTAAAAAGTTTATATTTTTTACATTTGCCATCTTAATCGGTTGGAAGATTGTACCTTGGTTCCTAAAAAAGTTTATAAAACTAAACGTTTCAGAAACATTAATCTCTGCTGCTTTAATAGTTTGCTTCTTATTCTCAGCCTTTGCAGACCAAACAGGTATTGCCGCAATAATTGGCGCTTATATCGCAGGAATTTCGATATCCGTTACTAAGTTTAAACGAGAGGTTTTTGAAAAGGTCGAAACAATTGCTTACTCTGTATTTGTACCTGTGTTTTTCACTTTAATAGGTGTATCAGTTCAATTTACTGGGTTAAGTCATTCAATTCCGACGATTATTATGATAAGTATTATTGCTATTCTAACGAAACTAATCGGTGGAGCATTAGGAGCAAAACTCGCGGGATTTCCAACTAAAAATTCACTCGGCATTGGTTCAGCTATGGTATCACGCGGGGAAGTTGCTCTAATTATGGCATCAACAGGTTTAGCAAATAATCTTTTAAGTAAGGAAATGTTTGCAATCCTTGTAATAGTAGTACTAATCACGACTATTGTAACTCCACCACTTATGAAGTTATTTTTCACACAAAAGAATGAAACTTTAATCAAAAAAAGTGAAGCTCTAAATTAATAAACACAAAAAAGGATCGTTAAAAATTAACGGTCCTTTTTTACTTGGTACAAACACTCTTACTTGCATTTGCTTTTAAACTGATTCCTTCACTCTTCTATTACTCGCCTTTAATTCTTTTAATTTAAAATATAACTTAGCATTTCCATAGAAAAAGAATGATGTTAAGCCACCGTTCTTAACAATACCTCTTCTAATCCTTTTCATTTCGTCTGGTCCTGCCATTTTTTTATCGGCCAAGTAAATGCCTAGCAATCCTTGGCAGATCATTCGATGAAAACGATAGTCTTTTAAATCTTTTAAGGCTTGATCACTTTTAGTTGAAAAATACTCAATCCTATTTAACATGACATCTTTAGACGGGTAATAACTGCAGAAATTTAAATCTCCGCCTTCTTCGTCTTCCTGTTGATCAATTACATAATCTAGTAGTATATGAAGTCCTTGTACATAAGGGAAATAACTCTTATAAACTTGTTCAAATAATTTTTCAGAAATCACTTCGTTAAATGAATAAGAAACTAAACAAAAAATCCCAAGAGTTGAACCTGCACATGCAGAAAATTCATACCATTCTAAGTCAGAAAGTTCTGGTTGATATTTTTCAAACCAATTTGTTAATCTAGGAACTCGTTCATCTTTTTTTACATGCTTATGTATTTGTAACTTACAATAATAATCAGCAAGTTGAACTAAGTACTCTTTAATTCCCTCATAATGCTTCGATTGATTTAAACTACTATGACACTTTGCAACTAGTGCACGTAAATATCCACCATCGTCTTGTTCTTCTCGGAAGCGATAATACATTTGATCTGATTTTTGACATTTTACCGCATCAATCATTGACTCATGTAGTGCTTCAAAATCAACTGGATCTAGAGAAGTACTACGATCGCATAAATTATCTAAGTAATCACTAATTGTTTGATATGCAACAATAAATTCTATTACTGGTTTTAAATTCTTTTCAGAAAGTAATGCTAAAATTGCACCACCTTCACAATGGAATGTTTTTGTATCGATGCTCATTAATGCTTGTTTTCTAAGTTCTGGATCTGGGATTGTCGTTGCAAAATTTCTCCAATAGTTCAATTCCTGATGCACTAAAGGAAAAACAGCTTTATAAACTTTCGGCATTAATTGGATTGGATTTTTAGGTAGTGACATTTTTTCACTCCTCCCTATTTTTCATTAATTACATATTGGTGAAATAAGTTATACTCATATTGAAGTAAATATTATGGAGGTGAACTACGTTGCCTTGTTGTTTAGAAAATTTCATCTAAACAATCTTCGTATTTTTATATGCTTGGCAACGGTATAGTATGATATTACCATACAAAGGGAAGCAACCCAAAATCGAACCATCAGCTTTTATCGCTTCAACTGCAACTGTTACCGGTTCTGTCACAATTGGGGCAAATAGTAGTGTATTTTTTGGTGCAGTAATCCGTGGCGACGTTAATGATACAATCATTGGAAATGATGTAAATGTTCAAGATTTATCTGTTCTTCACCAAAGTCCTAAATGCCCTCTAATCTTAGAAGATGGCGTAACAATCGGACATAGTGTTATTTTACATAGTTGTACAGTTAAAAAGAATGCATTAGTTGGTATGGGTTCAATCGTTTTAGACGGTGCTGAAATCGGTGAAGGTGCAATGATTGGTGCAGGTAGCTTAGTCCCAGGAGGAAAAATAATCCCACCTAACACATTAGCATTTGGTAGACCGGCTAAAGTAGTACGTGAATTAACAGAGGAAGACATCGTTGATATGGATCGAATTCGTAGAGAATATATTGAAAAAGGTCAATTCTATAAAAAAGTAGAAGAAGAAAATCAGTCAAAATAATTTGTGTGCTGTAATAATAGGAAAAAGAGAAGGACTGGATTAAAGCCTTCTCTTTTTTTGGTTTACAGATAATTTTGGCCTGCTCGAATTTATTTTATGGTAGTTTCATGTAATTACTGTTGTTTCGGCTCAGTTTATTTATGATTTGTGATTTTATTTGCAGTTTCACTGATTTTATTTGTAGTTTTCATTTTTTTATTTGCAGATTTGATAGTTTTATTTGTAGTTTCAGCTTTTTTATTTGCACCTTAAAGATTTTATTTGCAGTTTCAGCCTTTTTATTTGCACCTTCCCATTTTTGCACTTTCCACAAATTTATTTGCACTGGCAAGATTATTGCAAACCTTATTCATCCCCTCTTCCGATTCGTTTAATAAAAATTTACATATCTAAATTATTCATTTACAAAAGCTTCTATTTAAATCCATAAACCCTTTTTATAATGAAGTTACAAATATCAACATAATGGAGGATGAAAAATGAGCGCTATTCTTCAAAAGATTCACACATATGAATGTCAACTGTTTTATCGCGTTAATTCATTGTTCCAGAAGCGTTACTTGAATTTTTTCTTCCGTAATATTACTCATCTTGGTGGAGCTACTTTTACAATTGCATCAGCATTCATTTTATTACTTTATTCCAAAGATGAGTTGCATGAAGCATCAATCTTATGTTGTTGTACCCTTTCTCTTAGCCATATTCCTGTTCATTTTCTTAAACGTTTTTATCCACGTAAAAGACCCTATCTAAAACTAGAAGGTACTTTTGTGCTAAAAAATCCTTTAAAAGATCATTCCTTTCCTTCTGGTCATACAACGGCAATTATTTCTGTTGCACTACCTATAATGATTTATTTACCATTTACGTCATTTATTTTACTTCCTTTAGTTTTATGTGTCTCTTTCTCTCGAATTTATCTTGGCTTACATTATCCTTCAGATGTGTTAATCGGAATATTACTTGGTATATTTACTACATTTATTTCACAATTTTTTATTTATCATTTGTAAGGAGGAGAAGTTATGAGAGTAGCTATTTTTACAGACACCTATATTCCTCAAGTGAATGGTGTTGCCAAAACTTTAAATCGATTTACAAATTATTTAAAAGATCATGGTCATTCATACCATGTGTTTGCTCCTGAGGATTACGGTTTATCATCAACGCAAGATGTAACAAGATTAAAATCTGTACCTTTTAAAATTTATCCTGAATGTAAAATTTCATTTCCTAACCTTTCTAAAATGAAAAAGACGCTTAAAGAATTTAATCCGGATATTATTCATATCGCAACGCCATTTACGATTGGATTAAGTGGTCTCCATATTGCTAAAAAAATGAAAATTCCTTTGGTTGCTTCATACCACACAAATTTTGACCATTATCTTCAGTACTATAACTTAACATTCTTAGAAAATATTTTATGGAAGTATTTAGATTGGTTTCATAAACCTACTCAAAAAATATTTGTTCCTTCGAAGGATACATTCAATCATTTAGAGACAAAAGGTTTTAACAATCTCTCTATTTGGACCCATGGCGTTGACAGTTCAATCTTTCAGCCAACTTTGAATCATAATGAAATAAAACAAAAATATAATATTACTTCTAAATATACGGTTTGTTTTGTCGGCAGGATTGCACCTGAAAAAGATTTAGAAACCTTATCAAAAATAATAGACTATACTAAACAACGTTTTAACAAAAATTTAACTTGGGTAATCGTTGGAGATGGTCCAAAAAAAGAAGAAATGATTAAAAAAACTGGTACGGATCAAATTATTTATACAGGCTACCTTCAAAAAAAGGACTTAGTTGAGATTTATGGTGTGTCTGATTTAATGGTCTTTCCTTCTGATACTGAAACATTTGGAAATGTAGTACTCGAAGCAATGGCGTGTGGAACACCAGTGATTGGTGCAAATGCAGGCGGAGTTAAAAACATAATTAGAGATTATTCAACTGGTGTCCTTTGTGAGCCACAAAATGCATCTTCATTTTGCCAAGCAATTGAGGATTGCTTACATGGAAGCGAAATGTTAAAGCATATGTCAAAAAAAGCAAGAGATTATGCATTAACACAGGATTGGAATAGTATTTTTAATAAATTAGTACTGGAATTTGAACTAATCTTTACACCACAACCACCAATCCTACTATCTAAGAAGGCTTAAAAAATTTTCAGGCTTTTTATTTTCTGAATATTTTAAATAGATAAACAAAAACATATTACCGATTAGTAACTCCTCAATCATCAACTTATGTGAATAATGAATAATTCTAAAACAAACAATATATATTGAGTAGTTACACTAGCGACTATTGTACAGTCGCTTTTACTTTTTCGTACGTACTTTTTTACTTTGTAAAATTAGGAGGACAATAGATGAATATTTCATCGTCAAATAATTTTCAACTTTATGGTTTTAATAACTTAACGAAATCTTTAAGTTTTAATATGTATGATATTTGCTTTACAAAAACGAAAGAAGAACGTGAAGCATATATTCAGTACATCGATGAACAATATAACGCTGACCGTTTAACAAAAATTTTAACTGAAGTTACGCATATAATCGGCGCGCACATTTTAAATGTAGCAAAGCAAGATTATGATCCTCAAGGAGCAAGTGTTACGATTCTCGTTTCTGAAGGTCCGGTTGATAATCCTTCATCTGAAACTTTTTCCGAATCGCCTGGCCCATTACCGGAGCTAGTAGTAGCAGCTTTAGATAAAAGTCATATTACTGTTCATACATACCCAGAATATCATCCGGATGATGGAATTAGTACGTTCAGAGCAGATATTGATGTATCTACTTGTGGAGAAATTTCTCCTCTAAAAGCTTTAAACTATTTAATCCACCAATTTGATGCCGATATTATGACAATTGATTATCGTGTTCGAGGATTTACTCGTGATGTTAGCGGCTATAAATTATTTATTGATCATGATATAAATTCAATCCAAAATTACATTCCTCAAAAAATAAAGGACATGTATCAAATGATTGATGTGAATGTGTTCCAAGAAAATATTTTCCACACGAAATGTAAATTGAAACAATTTAATTTAGATAATTATCTTTTTGGCTATACAAAAGAAAAATTAGACGCGGATGAAATATCACAAATAGAAGAAAAAGTTAAGTATGAGATGGATGAAATCTTTTACGGTAAAAATTTATGGAATGGTCCTGATGTGGAGGATATTGATGGATGATGGATCACAGTAAAACACCGCTTTTAACTGAATTAGTCCGTTATGCTAAGGAAGATATTACAAGCTTTGATGTTCCCGGGCATAAAAGAGGTAATTCACTCGAGGAATTAAGAGAGCTTTGGAGTGATATGGCTCTTAAAATGGATGTCAATTCTTCAAAGCGTGTTGATAACTTATCGCATCCAACAGGTGTAATTCAAGAAGCCGAAACTTTATTAGCAGATGCCTTTCATTCTGATAACGCTTATATGTTAGTAAATGGTTCGACTTCTGGCGTCCAATATATGATTATGAGCGCCCTTGAACATGGAGATAAAATTCTCCTACCAAGGAATGTACATAAATCCGCAATAAATGCATTAATCTTAGCAGGTGCTAAACCAGTATTTATTGAACCAGAAATCGATTATGAGTATGGAATCGTAAATGGCGTTTCAGTAAAATCTGTTCTTCATGCCCTAGATTTAAATTCGGATGTTAAAGCCATCCTGATTATAAATCCGACCTATTTTGGAGCAACTTCAGATTTAAAACAAATTATCGACATCGGTCATTCTAGAGGGATTCCTGTTTTAGTAGACCAAGCCCATGGTGCTCACTTTTCGTTTCACCCTGATTTACCAACTAACGCTGCCCTACTTGGTGCTGACCTTGTTACCCTTAGTTTGCATAAAACTGGTGGTGCTTTAACACAGGCATCAGTTCTGCTACATAATGAGGGAATCATTACTAAAAATAGAGTACGATCTACAATTAATTTATTTCAAACAACATCTGCTTCCTATTTACTTATGTGTTCCATCGATGTTGCAAGAAAGAAATTAGTTTTAGAAGGTCATGAGCGTTTTGAAAAATTGCTCAATTTAACAAGAAAAGCTAAAGAAGAAATTAACTCCATAAAAGGATTAAAATGTATTACGCAAGATTCATATCGAAATGGAGTTGGAGTATTCGATTACGATGAGTTAAAACTCGTTGTTAAAGTTTCAGATTTAGGAATGTCTGGATTTAAAGTATATGACATGCTTGCAGAAGAATATCAAATTCAAATCGAACTTGCCGAACCTAATGTCATTTTAGCAATTATCTCGCTAGGCGATAATGAAGACACCATTCAAACCTTAATTGATGCATTAAGAGATATTAGTGACCGATATTACGGTAAACTTCCGAAACTTGAAACAGATATAAGTGTTGCACTAAAAAATCCTAAAATGGTCATGACGCCTAGAGAAGCTTACTATCATCCAAAACGTATTATTTCAATTCATGATGCTAGTGGATTAATTAGTGGTGAATCAATCATGATTTACCCTCCTGGTATCCCTCTTTGTATACCTGGTGAACTAATTTCAACCGAATTGATTCAGCATTATCTTTATTTAAAATCAGAAGGAACGATCACAATCAACGATGATGATGATCCTTATATCATAAAGGTCGTCGATCGAAGTTTGGAGGAAAATTTAATGGATTTATGGTATACAGAGAATCACCAAGAAGATACGAAGTTCTCCATCAAAGTTCAAGAACATATTCATTCTGAAAAAAGTGAATTTCAACAAATCGATTTCTTTAGAAGTGAAACATTTGGAACATTCTTTACTTTAGATGGTTATATGATGGTGACTGAAAAGGATGAATTTATTTACCATGATATGATTACGCATGTATCAATGGCCGTTAATCCAAACATTAAAAAAGTACTAATTATCGGTGGGGGCGATGGGGGTACCGCTCGTGAAGTACTACGATATCCAGGTGTGGAAGTTGTTGATATGGTAGAAATTGATGAACGAGTAGTAAGGTTATGCCAACAATACTTACCTTTAACAGCTTCAAAATTAGATCAAGATAATCGATTAACCTTATATTTTGAAGATGGCCTAAAGTTCGTACAAGAAGCTGATGAAGGTTATTACGATCTGATTTTGGTAGATTCAACTGATCCTATTGGACCTGGTGAAGGACTTTTTACAGTTGCTTTCTATAACAATTGCAAACGGGTATTAAGTGAAGAAGGTATACTAATTAACCAACATGAAAGTCCATATTACGCTAGTTACGCGCACGAAATGAAACGTGCTCATTCCAAAATTAAAGAAACATTTCCAATTTCAAAAGTCTATCAATTCCATATGCCAACTTATCCATCTGGACATTGGTTATTCGGATTTGCTTCAAAAAAATACGACCCAATTAAAGACATTAAAGCGGATGAATGGAATAAGCTTGGGATCGAAACAAAATATTATAATACAGATCTACATGTCGGCTGCTTTATGCTTCCCACTTATGTAAAAAAACAATTGGATAATGAAGAGTAAGTAAAGAAACCAGCCGTTCAGTCTGAAAATCAATTTTATTGTACTTTGTCTACAAACTAAAACCAGCAAACTGCTGGTTTTTTAAATTTCAATTTAAAAAGCTGCCCCAAATTACTTTAGGTGCAGCTTCATTTAATTACAGCACTTCATCATCCTTCGTTCCATTTATTGTGAAACTTGCTGTAATGTTAGCGTTTAAAGAATGTGCTACTGAGCAATACTTATCCTTTGATAATTTGATCGCTTTTCGAACTTTTTCTGCATCTAACTCTCCACCTAATATATAATGCAAGTGAATATCAGTAAATCGCTTAGGGTGCTCCTCAGCTCGTTCACCATTTACATCAATTTCGAATGAAGTTAATTTTAATCTCATTTTTTCAAGGATTAATACGATATCAATTGCTGTACATCCTGCAACTGCATTAATTAAAAGTTCAACTGGTGTAGGTGCACTATTTTCTCCACCTAAAGACTCGGCTGTATCCATTTTTATTTCATGGCCAGATGGAGCAATTCCTGAAAAGGCTAACTTGCCATCCCATTTAATACTTGTTTTCATTATCTGTTTCCCCTCCAATAATTAGATCATTTCATCTATTATTTTTTCATTTCTACTACTAAATAATGTGAAAAATCTTTTGATTTTATTTTAATATCTTCTTCAATTATTTTTGCAGCATCACTAGCTTCCAATAGTTCTCCATTCACCATGGCATTTCCTTCTAATAAGACTAAATACGCTTGTCGATCCTTTTTCATTTCAAAAGTAATTTCTTCATTTTTATTTAATGCAAGCGAGTAAATATTTGCATCTTGATGAATTTTAATTGGAGCATTCCCTTCAACTGGAGATACCATATGATACCATTTTCCTTCTCTCTTTTCCCAATCTGAAATTAAGTCACCGTAATTTGGGGTATGACCTGTTTTGTCAGGAATAATCCATAATTGAATTAATCTTAATAAATCCCTGCCCATATTGTGTTCACTATGATAAACACCTGTTCCTGCACTCATGTATTGTATATCACCACGTCCAATTTCATGTTTATTCCCCATACTATCCGCGTGAGTCAAGTTCCCATTGATGACATACGATATGATTTCCATATCACTATGTGGATGAGTGCCAAATCCTCTGTGTGCTTTAATTAAATCATCATTTAATACTCTTAATACACCAAAATTCATATTACTTGGATCATAATAATTTGCAAATGAAAAATGGTGAATTGTTTTTAACCATCCGTGATCAGCGTGACCTAATTGTTTATTATTGATTTTTTCGAACATAGTTAATCGCTCCTTTTATTTTTATCTTTAATTTGAGATATCTAACAAAGAACAACTCATTTTAAAATTCTTAATACGCCTGTTTAATACGTTGTTTTATATTTCAATTTATCGAGTTCTTAACTATATTGTATCAAAAAATATCTTTAATTCAAGATATTTTTTATAGAAAGTTTATCTAAACTTTCTATCCAGCAACTAAATATAAAAATCCATATGTGGTTTTGATTGCTTATAATATTCAATTCGATCTCGCAAAGTACCCGTATGAAATTCAAATTTATGTCCATCTGGATCAGTAAAATAAATTGAATTTTTATCCCGTTTATCTCTTTCGCGTCCATTCAATATATTCACCTTGAGTTGAACTAATTTATCGTACATTTTTTCAAAGTCTTCTTCATCAATCGTAAAAGCCATATGTGTGTACGATTGATGAATTTCTTTTCTAGGTATATCCTTCTCTTCATTTAAAGCCAGCCATATTCCATTTAAATCGAAATATGCTGTTGTTCTACCTTTCACTAAGAGAGTTGCATCAAATATGTTCTTATAGAAATCAATCGCTACTTCAAGGTCTGACACTGAAAATAACAAATGATTTATCCCTTTGATCTCCATTTTACGCCCTCAATTCATAGCTATTTATTAATGTTACTAAATCCTCCATTCAAACCATTTCCCATGTCCTTCTGTTTCACCAATTATTTCTTCATGCTTTACCCCATCAATATAATAGTCAAGATGTAGCATTCGATCCCAAATATTATTATATAGATGAAACACATCCCTATTTTCACTAATAACTTCAATGATTTTTAGTAAACTCTGTTTTCCCTCAACCGGTATTTGATTTGCGACATGTGTATGAAAAATACATAGTATTGAATCATTTGATAATTGTTTGACTACTTCTGGAAGGATTTTAATACCATCAGCTTCTATTAAATTGATTTCATTTTCCTTCATACTGATAACGGCTTTTTCAAATAATTCTCTTCGTTCAAAATGCTCCGGCCAAATTAGGGCTTTTAACCACAAATAGTCTTCTTCGTTTGATAAATCATTTACGTGTAAATCTATTCCGTATCGATCCACAACTGGAGGCACTATGTCTAGTAATGGGAGAATAGTTGGGCCATTATCTTTTACCTCCGAACCGATCAGAACATTCGATTTTTTATTCCCATAAATCGTTTCGCTTGAGCTATAAGTATATTTATATTGATCCCATAAGAGCTGCAGTCCAGCACTTGTTCCTATTTCGATTAATGAAATTGGTTTATTAACCATTTGATAAATATATGAGAAGCTTGGATAAAGATAGGCACAACGTCTAACTTCATTAGTTTGGACAATTTTCGTTTGAATAAGATGAATAATTTCTTTTCTAAATTTTTTACAAAAATCCTGAAAATATGGATAGGAATCTTCTAATTTCTTTGGTGTTTTTACTAGACTTGGAAAGAACTCTTCTAACGGATGATGCTTACCATTCATTAATAAATAATGAATCGAACCAAATAATAAATTTGGAATAGGCTGACCACCTTCTGCAAAAGAACACAAATCAAGTATCTCTTCGTCATCTGCAATTTTTAATGATAAATATTCATATAATCTACTAGAATTGTCACATTCATTTTTTGCAAATTGCTTAAAACGTTGCTTCAGCTGATTATTCATATCAATCATCTTTAATATTTTTATTTTTCAAACTTCTATTTACATAATTTTACCATACGATATAATTTCTAATTGTACTACTTACTCTTTTTTGTTGATTTTAAATAAAAACGTTGAGGTGATTAATTGATGTCCAGACCAAATTCAAACGAATATAATCCACACTTTAAAGGTTATATTGAGCTAGTTCCTGAAGGGGACTTACAAACTATTTTGAGGAAACAATTAGATGAATCAATCAGTTTTTTTAAAGCAATTTCTAAAGAAAAATCCGTATATCGATATGCGGAAGGTAAATGGAGTATTAAAGAAGTTCTTGGACATTTAGTAGATACCGAAAGAATAATGTGCTATCGATTATTGGCAATTGCAAGAGGAGATCACAATCCTTTACCATCGTTTGATGAAAATGCCTATAATGATAATGCAAATTTTAACCAACTTGAGCTAGAGCAAATTATTTATGAATATCAAACTGTTCGTCAAGCTACCTTGTCAATGCTAGAAAATTTATCTAATGAAACATTAGAAAATGTAGGTAATGTGCTAAATCACCCAACGACACCTCGTGCTATCGCTTATATTATTGCTGGTCATGAGTTACATCACTTAAAAATCATCAATGAACGATATTTTTAAATTATAAAAAGGGCAGGAAAGTTCTTTTCCTGCCCTCAGTGTGTAGACAAAGTACTATAATTTGATTTTCAGACTGATTGCAAGCGCTTGTCTTTCGAGGCGCGAAGCCTGGTGAGGAGCGGAGACCCTAGACGGTAATGAGCACCGCAGACAGGCGAAGTAACGAAGAAAGCGAGCGTTTGTCAACAGTCTGAGAGCAGGAGAGTTCTTTTCCTGCTCTTCTTAATATCTTTCTCTTAAGCAAATCTACTTTGTAATCGATTTACTTCTGCGATTACTTTTTCTTCATCAATTGTTAAACTAATACGGTCTTTTACGATTGCTTTCCCATCAATGAAAACATCACATACATCGCTACCACGTGCAGCGTATAGTAAGTGTGAATAGGCATTACTTAATGGTTGTAAATGCTCTTTATCAAATGGATAAATTGTAATAAAGTCTGCCTTCTTATTCGCTTCGAGTGATCCAGTATGTCCCATTCCTATAACCTCTGCGCCACCTCGAGTAGCCAAAGTTAATGCAGTTTGCGCTGAGAATTTCGTAGCATCTTTATACATTCCTTTTTGTAGCAGTGCAGCCATTCTCACTTCTTCAAACATGTCAAGATTGTTATTAGATGCTGTGCTATCGGTTGCTATACCTACTTTTACTCCGGCGTCTAATAAACTAATTACATCAGCAACCCCAGAACCTAACTTCAAATTACTAATTGGATTATGAGCAACTCGTACATCATATTCCTTTAGTATCGCTCTTTCTTCATCGTTAAGAACTACACCGTGAGCCATAACAGTCGGCTGATCAAATACACCTAATTTACGAAGATGTTCTACAGGTCGGTTCGAATAACGAGTTTCAATATCTTGAATTTCATAATCTGTTTCAGATACATGTATGTGCATCATTAAATCATTTTCTTTTGCAATACGCACACTTTCGAGTAGAGCTTCTGGTGTACAAGCATATGGACTATGAGGTGCAACCATCGTTGTTAGACGACCATCAGCATACTTTTTATAGTCCTTTGAAAATTGCTCAGCACCTTTAAGATTCAATCTTTGCTCTTCTTCTGTTCCAAAGCTAAATATTGAATATGAAAATGCTCCTCTAATTCCCGTTTCACCAATTGTCTCCATGACAACATTTGGATCGATTCCATTAGGATTAAACATATCAGAGAATGCTGTAGTTCCCGACTTAACCATTTCTAAAATTCCAAGCTGTGCACTTACAGAAGCAATTTCCGTTGTATACTGTCTTTCAATAGGCCATATTTTAGTTTCTAACCAAGGCTTTAACAGCATGTCATCTCCAATCCCACGTAAAAGCGTCATAAGAATATGAGAGTGGGTATTTACAAGTCCTGGCATTACCCATTTCCCTTGAAGATTAACTACTTGATCCACATCTATCATTAACTCTTCAGAGTGATTTCCGACATAAGTAATGAATTGATCTTGTACGATCATCATACCATTATCAAAAATTTGATTCTCTTGATCCATTGTAAAAATAGTTGCATTTATATAGACTGTTTTCATTATTTTTTCCTCCCTAGTCGCTTTCGAAATTGTTTGAATATAAAAAAAATCCTGATTACGAAGAAGGATGTAATTTCAATTACACTCTTTTTCGTAATCAGGATTTTACGGTTCCTGGTAGAGACCCTCATACCATATCAATGAGGTTATACATTTTTTGTATGTTGTTATATTAAAACATAATAAATGATTAGTAAGGAATGTTCAAGGATTTCTATAATTTAACAAAAATGAAGGCATACTCTCTATTCTAATTTCCCAAGTATTCTTATGATCTTGTGCATTGAGTAGTCTAAATCAAGCAAGTCTTCCTCATCAAGTTGTCTAATCCTCTCACAAAAAATAAGATAAAAATCTTCCCATCGTTTAGTGACAGCTTTTTTTCCTTTTTCCGTGAGTAAAATAATTACGCTTCGTTTATCATTCAGGTCTTGTATTTTAGATACATAATCTTTTTCTTCTAATTTCATAATTAAGGGGGTCATTTGTTGTTTAGAAATACTTATATTTTGGGCTAGCTCTGTAAGTGAAATACCTTCTGCTGATTGAAACAATTCTTCTAATAGATGATTTTGTAAATGAGTTAACTCGGACTGCTTATTCTTTAAAGAATTTTTTGAGCCTGGTTTGTTAAACTTATTAAAAACTAGAGGAAGTAGCTGGATAAACTTCTCTGCAATTTGATTTGGATTTGAATTCATCTTATTACAAACCTTTCTAGGAAAAAATTTCTGAATTGATAGTAAATAAAAGTTTATTATCTATTCGTGATATAATTAGATTATACAATAACCATATTAATTAAACCAACCTAATAAGTAAATAAATATTTACTATATATCAAAGGAGTGAAGTAGATGAATTCAACTGGATTAACTTTTGGTATCTATCCCCTTAGCGTAGCTGGTACACCTATAGGATTAGCTACAGGACCTGAAGATCATTACGAAAAAATTTCTTCTGCTCTTAAGGAGCTAAAGGGGAATGCTAATCAGTTTTTACCAAGGACGTACGCTGTCTATATGGGACCTGAAACAGAGGAAAAAGTATTTAATGCTCTAAATCGATATAAAAACGCAGGTTTATTAGGTGATTTAACAATTGGTTGCCTTATGGATCCAAGCCTGTCACTAGATTATTGGTTAAATTTTGTTCGTAAAGTAATTAAAGAATATGGGATTTTTCTTGAATCGATACAGATTACGAATGAACCTAATTTATCGTTTATGGATGGATCTAAACCATATGTAATAGAAGCGCTTGTACAAGGCGTACTTACTGCAAAAGAAGAAATTAAACAAAGCAATTTAACGGTTAAAATTGGGTTTGGTTCGGTTCCTGAGGGAGAAAAAACAATGCCACAATTTTGGGAAAATTTATTGAAAATTGGTGGAGACGAGTTAATACATTCAATTGATTATGTAGGTCATAATTTTTATGTGGATGTATTTGAGGAACCATTAAAAATTGAAGATGTTGCTGTTTCAGCAGAAAAAATACTACGTAAATTCCGAGAGACATTGAATAAGAATAGTTTCCCTTCCACACTTCCAATCCATATCACGGAGAATGGATGGCCAACCGGCAAAAATCCGTTTATACAAATTGAAAGATCGTATGAACAACAATCAATCGTACTTGAGAAAATTATTCGAACGGTCTATGCACTACGTCAGGAACTAAATATTACTCATTATGAATTTTTTGGTTTAAGGGATGCTAATAGCTCAAAAGACGACCTGTTTCATCAATTTGGAATTATGAAGGATGATTATAGCCCTAAGCCAGCTTTTTTAACTTATAAAAAATTAGTAAATGAATTAAGCAAGTAAAACAAAAAATAACCTCCTATATTTTTAGAATGAAGATGGACAATTCGCTAAGACTAAAACAACGATGAGTATCATCGGTTTTCTACTATATAAATGGAGGTAATTAAGTTGAGCAAAAAAGATAAACTACCCATAAATGAAGAGCAAATGAAAATTCAAGCAGACCTTAATAATCTTGATCCAGGTCATTCCGTGGATAAGCACCGTAAAATTGAAACAGCCAATATAATATTAGCTGGAGAAGAAATCAGACAGCAAAACGAAAATCTTTAAAAGAAATCCCTCAAAAGGTCATTTTGAGGGATTTCTTTTAGCGTTTGTCTTTAGAGGAACAGAGTTGCCACAAATAGTAAAGAACAGATCGAAGAAAGCGAGCTCAACAGTCTGAAATCCCTCGAATGTTAATAACGACATTCCCTTTCTTATGCCCTTTTTCTACGTAACGATGTGCTTCAACAATTTGATCAAGCGGGTATTGTCGATCAATAACAGCTTTTAACTTATCCGCTTCAATAAGCGCTTTTATATAATTTAAATCTTCTTTATTCATATTTGCTACGCCTAGTATGGCTTTTTTATTACTAATCAAGTTACTCCAAATTGCTTGGAAATATACTGAGAGCTTCCAAACGGCGCTTAATAAATAGACACCATCTTTGTTAAGTAATTTTTTACAATTTGAAAAGGAGCTCTTTCCTACCGTATCAAAAATAATGTCATAAGTTTTCTTACTCTTATAAATATCTTCATTTGTATAATCTATTACTTCATTTGCACCTAAAGCTCTCACCAATTCCAAATTTGATGTACTACATAATGCGGTAACTTCTGTACCAAAATATTTAGCAAGCTGGATTGCATAGGTTCCAACACTTCCTGAAGCACCATAAATAAGTACTTTTTGTCCATTTTGAATAATACTTTTCCTTAGAAAATGTAATGCAGTAAGCGCTCCAACAGGTACAGCTGCAGCTTGCTCAAAGGACATATTTATTGGTTTTTTAGCTAGAACACCTTCTTCATGTAAAGAGATATATTCAGCATTAGCTCCAAAAGTAAATCCACTATATCCAAACACTTTATCACCTGTTTTAAAATTTCTTACGTTTTTGCCAATTGTGACTATTTCTCCAGCAAGCTCACAACCCGGTATTTTATTTTTGGGTTTAGTAAGGCCAAACATAAGACGTGAAGGCAGCCAATACATAAAGGGAAAATCTGAGCTTCGAAGCTTTACATCTCCTGCGGTTACAGTTGTTGCGTGTATTTTAATTAATACTTCATCATCTTTTATTTTTGGTTTTTCAACTTCTGTTATATGAAGAACTTCTGGTGGACCATACTTTGTACATACAATCGCTTTCATAGGTTCCTCCATTACAAACTTTAATTTAGTCATTTAAACCTATGAAAAATGATTTTTAAGTATACCTCTATGTAGAATAAAACAATTTGATTCTAACAAAACAAAAAAGACTGAATATAGCATATGCCATATTCAGCCTTAATCATTTTATTATAGACCTGCTTCAGTTTTTAAAACTTCTGCTTTATCAGTACGCTCCCAAGGAAGATCGATATCTGTACGGCCAAAGTGACCATAAGCAGCAGTTTGTTTGTAAATTGGACGACGTAGGTCAAGCATTTTAATAATTCCAGCTGGACGTAGGTCGAAGTTGTTGCGAATTACTTCAACTAATTTTTCTTCTGAAACTTTACCTGTACCAAAAGTATCAATAGCGATTGAAACTGGTTTAGCTACACCAATTGCATATGCTAATTGAACTTCAGCTTTATCAGCTAAGCCAGCAGCTACGATGTTTTTCGCAACGTAACGTGCAGCGTAAGCAGCAGAACGGTCAACTTTAGTTGCATCTTTACCAGAGAATGCGCCACCACCGTGACGAGCATATCCACCGTAAGTATCAACAATAATTTTACGACCTGTTAAACCTGCATCCCCTTGAGGTCCACCGATTACGAAACGACCTGTTGGGTTGATAAAGAATTTTGTGTTTTCATCAATTAACTCAGCTGGTACAACTGGTTTAATTACAAGTTCTTTAATATCATTTTCAATTTGAGCTTGAGTAGCCTCTGGACCATGTTGTGTTGATACAACAATTGCATCAATACGAACTGGTTTGTTGTTTTCATCATACTCAACTGTTACTTGAGTTTTACCGTCTGGACGTAAGTAAGAAACTGTTTCATTTTTTCTAACTTCAGTTAAACGGCGTGCAATTTTGTGTGATAATGAAATTGGAAGTGGCATTAATTCAGGTGTTTCATTAACAGCAAAACCGAACATTAAACCTTGGTCCCCTGCACCGATTGCTTCAATTTCTTCATCTGTCATGCTACCTTCACGAGCTTCTAACGCTTGGTCTACACCAAGAGCGATATCTGCTGATTGCTCATCGATAGAAGTTAAAACTGCACATGTATCTGCATCAAATCCGTATTTTGCACGGTCATAACCGATTTCACGGATTGTTTCGCGAACGATTTTTGGGATATCTACATAAGTAGAAGTTGTAATTTCACCTGCAACAAGTACTAAACCTGTTGTAACTGAAGTTTCCGCTGCTACACGAGCATTCGGATCATTTGCTAAAATTGCATCAAGAATTGAATCTGAAATTTGGTCACAGATTTTATCTGGATGTCCTTCTGTAACTGATTCTGAAGTAAATAAACGACGTTGTGACATTGAGTCCCCTCCTAAATTGAATTGACGGATCTCTTTTTTCTCAACATAAGAATAAAAAGTTTGTTCCTATTCCTATGTTTCCCATTTAAGATAAAGATAACTCAGTGTAAATTACGAAATTGCCACTGTATTTAAGTTTTGGGCAAAAAAAAAGCCTTCCTCTTATCAAATATTACATGAGGAAAGGGTTCTTGGTATTTGCCTTTCGCTCTTATCGTCCAAGACATAAAAAAAGTCTTGCATCAGGTTCAGCACCTTTCACTAAAAGTGAGGTTGCTGGGCTTCGTAGGGCCTGTATCCCTCCACCTACTCGGGATAAGAGAGTATCCGTATGAAAAGTATCATATTAAAATTTCACTTTCTTGTCAACAATTTTCATCATAACTTAGACATAATTCTACAATAACTTTATCTCTACATTCATTTCTATTAAATGGGAAATTACTAATTATTATACTTACATTTAAATAACTTACTTCATTAAATAAGTAAATTTTACTCAAATTTATTTTTTAATCAAATTCATAACACATTTTGCCAACTAATAGTATACACTATTAAAATAAATGTGTTATACTATTTATCGAGATACCTACATGGCAGACAAATTATATTTAAAGGATGGTATTAGTATATGAAGACAGTTGATGTAAACTTTGAATTAAATGAATTACTTACTAGTAATCAAGTGTATAACCAACTAAGCGTTTCTGAGTTAGTGGAAAAAGTCCTAACAAGACAAGAAGGAATTTTAACGTCAACAGGAGCAGTTAGCGTTTCAACAGGCAAATATACTGGGCGTTCACCTAAAGATAAATTTATTGTTAAAGAGGCATCTGTTGAAAGTTTAATCGATTGGGGTTCAGTAAATCAACCAATCTCTGCTGACGTATTCGAAAAATTATATAGCAAAGTACTTAACTACTTAAAAGATCGTAACGAATTATTCTTATTTAAAGGATTTGCTGGTGCTGACACAGAGTATCGTTTACCTATCCAAGTAATTAACGAATTTGCATGGCACAACTTATTTGCTCATCAATTATTTATTCGCCCAACTGAACAAGAGCTTCAAACTCATGAAGCAGAATTTACAATTGTTTCTGCTCCGACATTTAAAGCAGACCCTGTAGTTGATGGAACAAATTCAGAGGCATTTGTTATTGTATCATTTGAAAAGAAAATTATCTTAATTGGTGGTACTGAATATGCTGGAGAAATGAAAAAATCTATTTTCTCAATCATGAATTTCCTATTACCACAAAATAATGTATTACCAATGCACTGTTCTGCTAACGTTGGCAGCGAAGGCGATGTAGCATTATTCTTTGGACTTTCAGGAACTGGTAAAACAACATTATCTGCAGATGCAGACCGTAAGTTAATCGGTGATGACGAGCACGGCTGGTCAGATAATGGCGTATTCAATATTGAAGGCGGTTGCTACGCTAAATGTATCAATTTAACATTTGAAAAAGAGCCACAAATTTTCTCTGCAATTAAATTTGGGACAGTTTTAGAAAATGTTGTTGTTAAATCTGATAGCCGTTTAGCTGACTATGATGATACAACTTTAACAGAAAATACTCGTGCTGCATACCCAATGCAAGCAATTCAAAATATCATTGAGCCAAGTGTTGCTGGACATCCACATGCAATTATCTTTTTAACTGCTGATGCATTCGGAGTATTACCTCCAATCAGTAAATTAACAAAAGAGCAAGCTATGTACCACTTCTTAAGTGGATTTACTAGTAAATTAGCAGGTACTGAGCGTGGTGTTACTTCTCCACAAGTAACATTCTCAACATGTTTCGGATCACCATTCTTACCGCTTCCAGCTGTAGAATATGCAAAAATGCTTGGTGAAAAAATTGAAAAACATAATGTAAATGTATTCCTAGTAAACACTGGTTGGACTGGTGGAGAATACGGCGTAGGTAAACGTATGAACCTATCTTACACAAGAGCAATGGTTCACGCTGCACTTGAAGGTGATTTAAACAACATTGAAACTACACAAGATGAGTTTTTCGGTTTAGCAATTCCAACTCATGTACCTGGTGTACCTGATAGCGTATTAGTTCCTTCAACAACTTGGGAAGACAAATCAGCTTATGATCAAAAAGCTCTTGAATTAGTAACTAAATTCAAAGAAAACTTCAAAAAATTTGAAGGCTTTGATGCTAAATTAGCTGAACTTGGTGGACCTTTAAAATAATTTAATAAAGTAAATGTAAGGGCTGTCCAAAAGTCGGATTTATGACTTTTTGGCAGCCTTTTTTATTTAATAATCTCCAAATAACTCATTAAAAGGTAATTCTTTACATTTATAAAATAAGTTTAAAGTATCATTAAATTTAACTTAACTGAACATCATTAATAATCACCAGTTATAAATCGATTAAAATGGAGGATTAAAATGAGATCCATAAAGATATTAACTCTGATTTTTTCATTTACTGCAATTTTATTCACTACCTTTTTTTTATTTAATACTGGGACCTTGTCTAAAAAATTAGATAAGCATGATTCGCTATCCCCTAAAGAAAGTGAACCAAACATTGAATCATTATCCAAAAGATATTATGAGATCAAAGATTCTGTGGATAATCAATTACTTTATGGAGTTGAATATTATTTAGTCGTATCAGTACCAGATCGTTATAAAAACGATATAAAAAATGCTCGAATAGAAATCCTACTACCTAAAAAAGTCCAATCAATATTTGGAACCAATATTGAAGAAATAAATCATAATGAAGTATAAATTCATAAATGGTAGAGCCGTTTTTAATCTCTCTAGTTCTATTGCTACTTCAAATATGACAATAGAGCAAAAAAATTATATTAAAAATACTAATGATCTCTACACTATAAAAATTTATTTTAATAAAAATACATTAATAAAAAGTGATGTTATAAAAGTACAAAATTTTAAAATTCCATTAAAAAAATGAGCCAATCTTCGGCTCATTTTTTATTTTTTATCAATTTAATTAGAATCTTATTTTTCTGCTGGTCTATTACCCATCGAAATAGAGATGCGATTCCAACTGTTAATTTGATTGATTATGAATACAAGATTTACATATTCTTCATCGGTAAAGTGTTTAATTACACGATTATATAGTTCTTCAGATACACCTTTATTCGAAATTTGTGTAATATGCTCAGTTAACTCTAAAGCTACTTTTTCTGCATCTGTGTAAAAATCGCAATCTCTCCATGCACTAATACAGTATAAACGTTGTTCCGTTTCTCCTATTTCTCTCGCTTCAGAGCTATGCATGTCAAGGCAAAATGCACAACCATTTATTTGTGAAGTACGAATTTTTATAAGTTCACGAAGTTTGTGGTCTATACCAGTTGATTTAATAAACTTTTCCATTTCCATCATTATTTTCAGTGCTTCTGGTGCTAATTTTGAATAATTAATTTGTTTTTCCATTTTAATTCCCCCTAAAAAAGTTAATTCTAAAAATAATTGAATTAATTGTAGTTTTTGGAAACATATAAATTGACGACAAAGTTAATCGCCGATTTATATTATCTATATTAAAACGATTATTTCATTCTGTCAAACTTCTTTTAACTTTGAATTGCTCCTAAAAGTAAATGTTTGACAAAGAAATAAAACATTTCTAAGATTAATTAAAAATAATCTCATTTATGAAGAAGGTGTTTTAATGCAGTATAGTGTTGGAGTTGAGTATGCACTTCATTGCCTTGTTTATCTAATTGACACTCCTGAAGATTCTCCGATTGGAATTAAGGACCTATCCTTCTTCCAAGGTGTTTCAGATACATATCTTTCAAAGATTTTTAGTAAGCTTTCTAAGGCCGGTATTGTTAGTTCGGTTCCAGGCGTAAAAGGTGGATTTAAACTAGCTAAATCTCCAGAAGAAATTTCTTTTTGGGATGTAATTGAAGCAATTGAAGGTTCTAAGCCAATTTTTCAATGTAAAAATATTAAAGATAATGGCTATCTTTTTAGAGAAAAAGGTTGTACTCCAAGTGCCACCTGCACAATCAATTTAGTCATGCTCTCTGCCGAAGAAAAAATGCATGAGTTTTTACGCAGTAAAACACTGTCATGGTTAAACAAAGAATTAGAAAGTGTTTTACCTAACGAAATACGTGAAGATACACGAAAATATTTTTCAAAGAGTAGATAAAAACCTCTCTAATTTCCTAAAAAGGAAGTAAGAGAGGTTTTTCTTTAATTAACCATCTAATCCTGCACCCCCTAGTTACCCCATAAGTAACCGAGCGATTTTAGCACAGAGTACTCCGCATTCACCCATTTTCTTCTATTGCATAGGCTAATTGTATATTTTCGATTAGGGGGGATTAAATGAAAATCAAATGGCTCGTTATTTTGTTTTTATTAGTTGCTTCTATTTTAGGTGCATGTTCGAAAGATAAACCTAAAGATGGGACCACAAAGGTGAGAGTTGCAGAAGTAACGCATTCATTATTTTATGCGCCTCAATATGTGGCTATTAGTGAAGGAATCTTCAAAAAGCATGGATTGGATGTTGAAATAACAACTACTGCTGGTGGCGATAAGACTATGACTGCTGTATTGTCAAACGGTGCAGATATAGGATTAGTTGGGCCAGAAACAACTATATATGTGTACGCTCAAGGTGCAAATGACCCAGTAAAAAGCTTTGCCCAATTGACTCAAACTGATGGAACTTTTCTAGTAGCTAGAAATCAAACTGTACCATTTAATTGGGACCAACTAAGAGACAAAACATTTTTAGGTCAAAGAAAAGGTGGAATGCCACAAATGGTTGGCGAATATGTCCTAAATAAACATGGGATCGATCCACATAAAGATTTGAACCTTATTCAGAATATTGACTTCGCAAATATCGCAAATGCATATGCATCAGGTACTGGAGAGTATGTTCAATTGTTTGAACCTACAGCAAGTATTATGGAAAAAGAAGGAAGAGGTAAAATCGTTGCTTCATTCGGCTTGGAGTCTGGAAAAGTACCATACACTGCTTTTATAGCAAAAGAAAGTTATTTAAAGAAGAATGCGAAAACAGCTCAAAAGTTTACAGATGCAATTTATGAAGCTGAACAATGGGTTGATACTCATTCTGCAGAAGAGATTGCAAAAAGTGTTGCACCGTTCTTTAAAGATACTCCTTTAGACATTTCAATAAAAGTTATTGATCGTTATAAGTCTCAAAATTCTTATTCAACAAATCCAATATTAGAAGAAGATGAGTGGAATAATCTTCAAAAGATTATGAAGAACTCTGGTGTATTACCAAAAGAAGTTCCACACTCAGTTTTAGTTGATACAAAATTTGCCGAAAAATCTACCGAGAAGTAGTAGGTTAACTAAATGAGTTATCTAACAGTTAATGATATTTCTCATGTATTTTTATCGAAGGAAAAGGCAATTAAAATATTGGATGGCTTAACGTTTGAAGTTGAAAAAGGTGAATTTGTATCTGTATTAGGCCCAAGTGGCTGTGGAAAAAGCACACTTTTGTCGATCATTTCTTCATTGCTTACACCATATGACGGTTCAGTAAAGTTTAAAGGTAAGCCCTATGATATAAAATCGGGAGAAATTGGTTACATGCTTCAGCATGATTATTTATTCCCTTGGAAAACAATTAAAGAAAATATTTTTCTTGGTCTTCAGATTCTAGATAAGGATACCGAAGAAAATAAAAATCGAACGCTAGAATTGCTAAATGAAGTTGGATTAAAGGATTATGAAAATGCGTACCCAAGAGAATTATCCGGTGGAATGAGACAACGCGTTGCATTAGTGAGAACTCTTTCTACAAGCCCTTCAATTGTATTATTAGATGAGCCATTTTCCGCTCTAGACTATCAAAATAAAGTAAAGCTTGAAGAATTAGTTTTCAATTTATTTAAGAAGTTAAATACTACTGCTATCTTAGTAACTCACGATATTGAAGAAGCGGTAGCTATGTGTGATCGGGTTATTACACTAACAAATGCTCCTACAAAAATATCAAAAATTTTTAATCTACCAGAAGAATTACGTATTCGCTCTCCTTTTGAAACACGACACCAATCACTCTTTTCTTCTTATGTTTCTGCGATTTGGAAGGAGTTGGAGAAACGTGGATAAAGTAAATGACGAACTAAAATCCTATCACGCCAGTATCGTCAAAAAAAATCGCCGTAAAAAGCTACTCATCTTTTTCTTCCAACTATTAATTATTATTATCTTTTTTATAGCTTGGGAGCTTTTAAGTCATCGAAGAATAATTGATCCATTATTGTTTAGTTCCCCTACTAAAATTTACGATTTACTCATCGCAAAATTGGGAGATGGCTCCATTTATCATGATGCTATGACTACAATTACTGAAACACTCATTGGATTTATTTTAGGCACAATTATCGGAGTCATTCTAGCAATCATTCTTTGGTGGTATCCATTTGCGTCAAAAGTACTTGATCCATTTTTAGTAGTTTTTAATGCCATGCCAAAAGTCGCGCTTGGACCAATCATCATTGTAATTTTTGGCCCTTCGTATTCATCCATAATTGCCATGGGGATTATAATAAGTTTTGTCATAACTGCGCTAGTAATATATCAAGCCTTCTTACAGGTAGATGAAAATTACGTAAAAGTCATCAAAAGTTTTGGAGCTACAAAAACTCAAATCTTTAAAAATGTTATCTTTCCTGCTAGTATACCTACCGTCATTTCAACATTAAAAGTAAATGTCGGATTAGCTTGGGTAGGAGTGATTGTCGGAGAGTTCTTAGTTTCAAAAAACGGACTTGGCTATTTAATCGTTTATGGCTTCCAAGTATTTAATTTCACACTTGTTCTAATGAGTGTATTAATCATAAGTGTATGTGCTGCTTTGATGTATATTATTGTTGAATATATAGAGAGAAAAACAATAAAGAAATAATTTTGTTTAATATGAGTTAAAGCTCACTTAAAATAGTGAGCTTTTTTTTCACGCCATTTTATCTTACTCATGCCCTCCTCATGGGTAACCTATTTTCTTTTTTTTTTACTTCCTTATGGACCCCTCATGAGGAACCTATTTTCCTTTTTGAGCTGTTTTACTTCCTCATGAACTTTCTTAAGATATTTACTTATTTATATTTCAACAAAAAAAAGCTCACCTTATAAAAGTGAGCTTTTTTTTGTATTCAAGTAACTTAAACTTTGTGAAAATACTTCGTCACGCATGATAAAACTAAATCGGCGATCTTTTTTTATGTTTGGTGGAAATTCGTCTAACAATACAGGGCCGTTTGTTTCAAAATAGTGCTTTTGTGTTAAAAGTTCTCCTATTTCGGCAAAATAAATATTTTTTATGATAATTTTATCCTTACCTGTAACACGGTATTGCCCTAAATAATTAATTTTAGATACATTTCCACCTGTTTCTTCTAAAACTTCACGTTTAGCTGCTTCTTCAGGTGATTCGCCTTCCTCGACTTTTCCGCCTGGGAATTCGTATCCTCTTCTTTGATGGTCGGTGAGTAACCATTGGTCATTGTATTTACAAATAACCCAAACATGTTTTGGATCGGGTGAAAATGGATATTTCTCAAACGATAATTCAACTGTATTATGGTAAAAATCTTTAAATATGTACATTTTAACCTTCCTACATTCATACTTGTTTTTTCATTGTACTATTTCTATTAAAATGTTTCATCATTATTGAAATAATATTCCTGAAACTTTATGAAAATATTTGATTGCCTTGCATATTGGACAGTATACTATATCATAGTAGTATAACTATTTAGGAGGATATAGTATGACTGGAGTATTTGTTGTTAGTGGAATAATTATCGTTGTTGTATTCGGTGCTTTCGTTCTTACTGTAAATAAAGGCTATGGTGTACAACATAAAGTCGATAAGCTAGAAGACGTAAAAATGAAAAATAACCATGATGAGAAATAATTCTAGCAGACGAAAGGTTTGTATATGAATAAAATTTTAATTGGAATCATTAGATTTTATCAAAAATGGATTTCTCCTGCAACACCACCATCCTGTAGATTTTACCCTACTTGCTCTAGTTATGGACTAGAGGCAATACAGACCCATGGTGCTCTTAAAGGAAGTTATTTAACGACTAAAAGAATACTTAAGTGTCACCCACTACATCCAGGTGGATATGATCCTGTACCTGATAAAATAAATAAGGAAACAAAAAAAGATACGGTCAAAGAAACTTGAAACGAATAACAAGTTTAATTTGATCGTATTTTTTTATTTAGTTATTTCTATTGAGAAGTATATTTATAAATCTTTTTAGAAATGCTTTGGATTCGTTCTTCATCAACTTCTACCCCTAAACCAGGGCCAACTGGTACTTTAACTTTTCCATTTATTAAAGCTACCTCTGGAAAAATAAGATCATGCTCCCAATGTCTTGATGAAGCCGAAATATCTCCTGGTATTGTAAATCCGGGAAGAGATGCTAATGCAACGTTTTGAATTCTAGAAATCCCTGTTTCAATCATGCCCCCAACCCAAATTGGAATATTCTTTTCAACACAATAATCATGAATTTCAATTGATTTAGTTAATCCTCCGACTCTCCCAGGCTTTACGGTAATAATTTTGCAAGCGTTTAATTCATACGCAATTTTAACATCCTCTAAGGAACATATACTCTCATCTAAGCAGACTGGAGTAGAAATTTCCTTTTGAAGAATAGCGTGCTCGATGAATTCGCGTTCGCGGAAGGGCTGTTCAATCATTAACAGATTAAATTCATCTAATTTTTTTAGTTTCGGAATGTCTTCAATTGAATAATCTGAATTGGCATCAATCATTAGAGGGATTGTTGGATAGCTATTTCTAATAGTTGATACAATTTCGTAATCATTTTCTTTTGAAACTTTAACTTTAAATCGTTCATAGCCTTCTTTTAAATATGCACCAATTTGTTTCAACATTTTTTTTGGCTCGTCTATACTAATTACAACCCCTACTGGTATTTCTGCCTTATTGCCCCCTAAAGCTTGTGCTAAAGTGATTGAATTTAGTTTACTATATAAATCCCAATATGCACCTTCAAGCCCAGATTTAGCCATTTGATTGCCTTTAAATTGATTTAATGATGTAGCAACTTCACTTGGATGTTTAAACTGCTTTTTTAATAAGATTGGTATAAAGAAATCTTGTAAAGTATGAAGAGCTGTTTGAATCGTTTCCTCTGTATACCAAGGCTCTGAAAAAGCAACCACTTCTCCATAACCGCATATTCCGTTAGTATCTAAAATTTTAACAATTAAACTTTCACGTTTTTCATATGTACCATAGCTTGTTTTAAAAGGTACTTTTAGAGGCTGTTCAATTAAAAATAATTCAATTTGCCTTATCAACATGTTTATTCCCCTTATAGAAGCTTAAGTAGCTCTCTTCTCACTAGCTTGTTTGTTGCATTTCTTGGTAGGTTGTCTACAAAAAATATTTCCTTTGGAATTTTATACCCTGCGATTTTATCTCGACAATACTCGATTAGTTGTTCTTGAGACGGAGGATTAGTAGATTTACTAACAACAAATCCAACAGGTACTTTTCCCCAATCCGGGTCTGCTTTGCCTGTTACACCAGCTTCACTGATATCTGGATGTGATAATAATACTGATTCAACCTCTGCTGGATATATATTCTCTCCACCGGAAATAATTAAGTCACTTCGACGGTCAACTACAAATAAAAAACCATCTTCATCTACATAACCCAAATCCCCTGTATATAGATACTCAGACGAATCAGTTAACTTGGTAAGTTTATAATAACCTTTACTCACGTTCGGCCCTTTGACTACAATTTCTCCTACTTCTTTTGGTAAACAAGTTCGTTGATCTTCTTTTATTTCTAGCGTACATCCAAATAAAGCTTTACCTGCCGAACCAATTTTAGAAAGCATATATTCAGGAGAAAGCGTTGCAATTTGTGAACAAGTCTCAGTCATTCCATATGTTTGATAGACTGGCACATTTAATGCTTCTGCCTTTTGTAAAAGAGGTACTGGAGCAGGTCCTCCACCAAGTAAAGCTGCTCTTACGCTGTTTAAATCATTTGTACCCTCAACAATAGTTAATAGATCATTTAATACTTTTGTTACAACAGAAAGAATTGTTACATTATGCTTTTTGACACAGTCTTTAATGGTATGTGCATCAGCTTTATTCGTTAACACAATTTTCATGCCATAAATCGCACTTTTATATACAGTAGATAAACCACCTACATGGAACATTGGCAAACAGACTAGCCACACATCTTTATGATCTAATCCTAAATTTAATACTGAAGCAATTGCACTGCTCCAATGATTAAAATAAGTTTGTAAAACTGCTTTTGGGAAACCTGTTGTACCAGATGTGTACATCATAGTTGCGATTTTATCGCCATCAAAATTAGACTTGATTGGAAATTCCTTTGATTCACTGTTCTCCATTTCATTTATATTTAACAGTTTTATCTTTTCAGGAACCTTCACTGTATTTGATTTCGCTACGATTAAAAATTCAGAATCACTATTTTCTAATTGATATACTATTTCGTCATCACTTAATCTTATATTCAGTAAAATTGATGTTGCTCCAATATAATGAAGTGCATAAACAACTTCTATAAATTCAACAGAATTATTCATTAAAACCGAAACGTGGGATCCGTCTTCTATGCCAAAATGGTGAAATTTATATGCAAGATTTATAACTCGATCATGTAAATCCTTAAACGTAATTTCTTCCCCATCTGTTGCAACTGCTATTCGATTAGGTGTTAATCTGACTCTCTCAAGCAAAAAATTCGGAATTTGATTCATCAAAAACACTTCCTGACTGTTATTATCTGAAAAGTATTCAAAAAAGCTTGATGATTTCTCATCAAGCTTTTATGTTTCCTTCAAATCAAGGAAAACGTGGGAATTTATCGAAATCAGGTGTACGTTTTTCTTTAAATGCATCGCGACCTTCTTTTGCTTCCTCAGTTGTATAGTAAAGAAGTGTTGCATCTCCAGCTAGCTGTTGAAGTCCAGCTAAACCATCTGTATCTGCATTCATTGCTGCTTTTAAGAAGCGAAGTGCAGTTGGACTTTTTTCAAGCATTTCTTCAGCCCATTTAACTGTTTCAGCTTCTAATTCTTCTAAAGGTACTACTTTATTAACTAAGCCCATATCTAATGCTTCCTGTGCATTATATTGACGGCATAAGTACCAAATTTCACGAGCTTTTTTGTGCCCTACAATACGAGCTAAATAGCCTGAGCCATACCCAGCATCAAAGCTACCAACTTTAGGACCAGTTTGTCCAAATTTTGCGTTTTCAGCTGCGATTGTTAAGTCACATACTACGTTTAATACGTTACCTCCACCAATGGCATAACCAGCTACCATTGCAATTACAGGTTTTGGAATAACGCGAATTAAGCGTTGTAAATCTAATACATTCAGGCGAGGAATGCGGTCTTGTCCAACATAACCACCGTGTCCGCGAACACTTTGGTCTCCACCAGAACAGAATGCTCGTCCACCTTCACCTGTTAAAACAATAACACCAATTTTTTCGTCGTCTCTTGCATAAGCAAAAGCATCAATCATTTCTGATACTGTTAAAGGTGTAAATGCGTTATGTACGTGCGGACGATTGATTGAAATTTTAGCAATTCCATTATATGTAGAATATAAAATTTCTTCATACTTTCTTTCTTGTACCCATTCAATAGTCATGAAATTTCCTCCTTTTCACTTTTCAATAAAAACCCAATTACTATTGTAGCAAATTTTTCCGAATGTTCCACATGAATTGCATGGCCTGCATGTGGAATTTTAATAATTTCGCTATTTTTTAGCTTCCCGTTCATTTTCCCCATTATTAAGCAAAACTTTTCATCATATTCTCCACAAACTAATAAAGTAGGTTTTTTAAACTGATTCAAATCATTCCATAGAGAAGGTTGAATGCCCGTGCCCATCCCTTTTAGACTATTACTCAAGCCAATTGGTGACTGATTTAATCTTCCTTGTTTAATCATTTGTTGTGATTCTGATGTCAAATTCTTTTGCGTTGAAAATAAGGGAATGTTTTCCCAATAATTAACAAATACTTCAATACCTTCATTTAGGATCATTGAAGATAAATGATCGTCTTGTTCAATACGGGCTAATCTTTCATTTTCTGTTTTAAGACCAGCCGTGCAGCTTTCTAAAATAAGCGATCTAATTTTAGTTGGATAGGCTAAAGCGAAATAGAGGGCTAGTCTACCTCCCATCGAATAGCCTAATAGATGCACAGAATCAATTTGCTTATGTACTAAAAAATCATGTAAATCTTTAGCTGCAAATTCCATTCTGTACCGCTCATCATTTATTGGACAATCTGTCTTTCCATGTCCTAATAAATCAATTGCTATTACATGATAATTTCGTTCTAGTTTACTTATTAAACTTCCCCATGTCTCCTTTGAACCTGTGAATCCATGCAATAATAATATAGTTTGCCCTTGGCCAGATTCAATGTATGAATATGTGACCTCATTTATTTTAATTTCCATGAACAAGAACACCTAATTTCATTTCTCGTATTCTGCTTTTACAATGCTCCAAACTTTTTGATGAAGATCATAATTTTCTTTACGATTTGTTTGAATTTCAATTACATGTAATCCATTATTCTTTTTAGCTAATTCATCTTCAAGTTCAAACCAATTATGAATTTTTGTATGTACTCCACCGAAAAGGGCAGTCGCATGCTCGAATTCCAATCCTAAAGGAGTTCCGAATAAATCTTCGAAATGTTTTTCTTCTTTTGATTGAGGTAAAAATGAGAAGATTCCACCCCCGTCATTATTAACAAGAATCACTCTTAAAGGTAAATGATGTAGTTTAGAAAGGACTAGACTATTTAAATCATGATAAAAAGATAAATCCCCAATTAATAATGTAACGCTCTCTCCAGCTGCTGCCATCCCTAATGCAGTTGCAATTGTCCCATCTATTCCATTTACTCCTCGATTACAAGCAATGTTTAACTTTTTAGATTGATTATGTAAAAACGTATCCACATCACGAATAGGCATACTGTTTGAAACAAACAATGTACTTTCTTCGAGTAAATTCTTTGCTAAAACTTGAACAATTTTCCCTTCAAAAAGTTCATCAAACTGTTCTGCTTGTTTTAGTCCATTTTTTGTTTTTTCATTTATTGTTTTCCATTTATTCGACCAATCTATTTCTAAACTACTTGTTTTCTGATATGACTCCAAAATCGCATTACAAAACTGGATATCATCACAAGAAACCATTTGAGTTGCCTTTAAAGTCGGATCCCTCCATAAGTCTCCTTCATCAATTACAATTAGCTCGCAATCTTTTTGCTTTTGTATATATTGATTAAATGTTTTAGATACAGGCATTGCCCCGAATCGTACGATAACTTCAGAATCAAGCGAATCAACAATGTCCTCAAAACGAAGAAATGTATCATATGTATCGATTACATTCGCGTCTTCATTACCGCTAATCGTTCTTCCATTTGAAAGAGGATCGCATAGAACTGGATAGTCTAATAAATTCCCTAAAGATTTAATCTTCTTTAAAGCTTCTTCTCCTACATAAGGACCACAAACTAATAAGCCTTTTCTTTTTGATTGAAAAAGCTTAGTGAAATCATTACTTGTTTCATTTGATATTGTCGCAAGAGTTTCAGTAAGTATTGTGTGAGCAGAATTTTTACGCTTTCCTGCTGAGAATATGTCATCAATTGCAAAATTAGGAACTAATGGTTCTCGAAGTGGCACATTCATATGTACGGGCCCCATTGGAGCTGTCACACAAGAACGGTACAGTCGATTAACGCTTGAACGCGCGTATTCGTACATTGCTTCCGAAGCCTCTGGTAAGGCCAGCTCAATGAATTTTTTTACAAATGAACCATATAAACCAATTTGATTCATAGCTTGTGGTGCACCTATATCTCTAAGCTCATGTGGTCGATCGGCTGTCAGTACGATTAATGGGATTCTAGATTCCTTTGCTTCAGAAATAGCTGGCATATAATTAGCAGCAGCTGTTCCAGAAGTACAGATTAAAACTGTAGGCTGTTTCGTACTTTTAGCGATTCCTAAAGCAAAAAATGCCGCCCCTCTTTCATCTACTGCAATATAAGACTTTAATTTTGGATGTTCGTTTACTAACATCGATATTGGTGTAGAGCGTGACCCAGGACTTATTACAACGTTTTTAATATTTAATGCACTTATTTCATCTACAAGAGCACCAATATACTTTGTTAGTGCTTCATTATCTTTCATTTCGTAACCCTCCTAATGCATTTAGCATTGGCAGAAACTTTACACCAGTTTCAAAAAATTCTTCCTCTGGTTTTGAATCTTGTACAACACCACAACCGGCATATAATTTTGCTTTATCTTCTTTAATTAAGGCACTACGTATGCCTACAGCAAAATCACCATTTCCGTTTAAATCAATCCACCCTATCGGTGCACCATACCAGCCCCGGTCCACAGGTTCAAGTTCACGAATTAATTTACATGCCTCTTCCTTAGGAAATCCTCCAAGTGCAGGGGTTGGATGTAATGCTTGAATTAATTCAAATAAAGAAACATGATTATATAATTTCCCTTCAACTGGCGTGAATAAATGCAATAAGCTTTTAGTCGCCATTATTCTTGGTGTTGAAGGTATTGATAATTCATTACAATATTGTTGTAGCGTTTCTCGTATATAGTTTACAACAAAAGCATGTTCACCATTATTTTTTTTACTATTTAATAACCAATTGGCGGCTTCTGTGTTTTCTTCCTTAGTTATTCCTTTTGCGGCAGATCCAGCAAGACACATCGAAGAAACTGTATTATTTTTTTTAGAAATTAATCGCTCAGGTGTAGCACTAATAAATACAGTATCTTTTAATTGATAGGAAATAACATAGTTAACATTTCTTGTTGCTTCTAATTCATAAATTACGTTTGTTGAATTTACTTCTGCAGAAAATGTTGCATTTAACGTTCGATTTAAGACAACTTTTTCTAATTCTTCGTTTTTCATTTGATGAATTGCTTCTTTTACGCTTTGAATCCATTCATTTGGTTCAAATTCATCTTTGTTAATACATTCTGATTGTGTAAAGCTTGGTTGCTTCATTCCAAACTTTTCTAAAAAGTCATCATATTCTTTATATTGAAGCAATAAATCCTCTACTGTAGTTTGTTCATTAATTTCATAATTAGAGGTGATGAATGTCCCTTCGTTTGTAACCGTCACCATTAATTTAGGTACATAGAAATGAGAGGTACCAAAATTCTTCCAATCTTGATCATTTTTATAGTTATCAAAAAAAGAGAAACCCCCAAGAGCTATCGGTCCTGTACCAAAGCAATTTTCTTGCTCGATATACACTTGCTCTCCAAAGCGTTTCCATTCTTTTTCTATTGCAGAATACTGTTCTTCTGTACTATGATGAAAAGGAACTAAAGTACCAATTCCTGTGAGAATTAACGAGTTTTCTTGGTTTGACCAATAAAAGCGTTCAGTAAAACCCAATTCATGATAAAAATGGTAAACACTTAGGGGATGGATATTCATTATTTTTTCCACTTTACAAATGAAGCGTTTTGAACAAGCTTTTGCCTTTTGAAGAGAATGCTCAAAGAAGGCAATCGATTCCATTTGACCTGTTCTAAGCATAATAGTTCCCCCTAGCTTAAATATACGTTAAATACATGATATAACTAAAGATACAACGATGAATGTAGACTGTCAATTTTATGAAGTTCGTCCATACTTTTTTAAAGTAAAATGACCTACATTTTCAAATAATATTAAAAAGGAGGATGTTAAAATGCACCCAACTGTTCAATCTCCAACTTCCTCAACAGGTTTTAGAACATGGTGGAATTTATTAAGACCACATACATTAACCGCAGCGTTCATTCCTGTTGCGATTGGAACAATGTTAGCTCACATAGCTCACTCATTTCATTTACTTTTATTTCTTTCAATGCTTATTGCAAGTTTACTAATTCAAGCCGCTGCAAATATGATTAATGAATATTATGATTATAAAAGAGGGCTAGATCATGAAGGTTCTGTCGGTATTGGTGGAGCAATCGTAAGAGATGGTATTAAACCTTCGACTGTTTTAAATCTCGCTTTTACTTTTTTTGGTATCGCCCTTCTATTAGGCATTTATATTTGTATTCAAAGTAGCTGGTGGATAGCAGTAATTGGACTTATTTGTATGGCAGCAGCTTATTTTTATACGGGAGGACCACTTCCAATCGCATACACTCCATTTGGTGAGTTAGTTGCGGGCTTTTTTATGGGAGTTGTCATTATTGGTATTACTTACTATATTCAAGCTGGAAATTTACCATCAAATGTGATTTTACTTTCTATCCCTACTTCAATTACAATTGGAGCAATTTTAACAGCAAATAATATTCGTGACCTCGATAATGACAAAGAAAATGGACGTAAAACACTTGTTATCTTATTAGGTAAAAAGAATGCAATTATCTTTATTGGTTCATTATTTGCAGTTGCATATGCTTTAGTTATTTTATTTGTTATCATGAATTTAATTACACCTTTTGCACTTATTTCTTTAATAAGTATTCCGGTTGCAATAAAAGCTACAAAAGGATTTATAGGTAAGACCCAACCAATGGAAATGATGCCAGCCATGGCAGCAACAGCAAAAACAAATACTATAATGGGATTCCTTCTTGTTATAGGCTTAATAATTGGGAATATTTTTTCCTAATTAAGGCAGAACAATTCCTCAAAAAACTTAATTCATGTTTTCCTCCTTTTTGAACAAAATATGGATAGTCATATTCATTTATTGAAAAGGGGGAGCATGATGCTTTCACAATCACAAATCCAAACATTTAAAAACGAACTACTGAAACAAAAAAAACATATAGAAGAAAGACTAAATGATCCAGCTTTTACACCATACTCACTTAGAGATTCTGTTGATGAGCTTTCACTCATAGACAATCACCCAGGTGATTTAGGTACTGAATTATTTGAGCGTGAAAAGGATATATCTCTTCATGAGCATTTAAGAAACGAACTTGATGACGTTAATACAGCGTTACAAAAAATTGAAAATGGAACATATGGTATATGTGAAGTAAGTGGTGAAGAAATACCTTTTGAACGTTTAGAAGCTCTTCCTACAGCAAAAGCGATGATCGAACATACTCACGATCAGCATATTTCAAGTTCTAGTATTAGATACGATCGTCCTGTTGAGGAAGAAGTATTAAACCCTCCATTTAGTAGAGATCCTAAAGATCGCTCAATGATGTATGACGCTGAAGACGCACTGCAAGATGTTGAAAGATATGGAAATTCTCAAACACCGTCAGATTTTGAATTTAATAATATTGAGGAATATGGAAGCACATTTACCGAGAGCTATGAAAATGTAGGTTATGTCGAGGAATTTGAAAACTTTATCGGTACTGATATTTACGGACAAAATCGAACTGTCTACCCTACAAAAAAACATGAACAATATGAACAAGATCTCGATGACTATGAAGAACAAGCTTTAAATGGAGAATTATCTGAAATTGATGTGAAAGACATTGATAAGTACTAAATGAGTTAAAATTTCATTAAAAAACGATTACTACAATGTGGTCGTTTTTTTTATATTTTTAAATTAAATACATATACTTAATCAAGACAACTTTCTTGAGGAGGTTTTATGAATATTAAGTTAATTGTTTTATTTTTCTCCTTATACTGTTTATTTTTTATTTCTTCTATTTTATTTCCGATTGACTATGATTGGTATAGTCATCTAATTAAACCTAGCTATACTCCTTCAGGCAAAACAATCGGAATCATATGGGCATTCTTGTATTCTTTCATTTCTTTAAGCGTATGCATAATCGTTTCTTTAGGAGAATCCTTAAAAAAAGCAAAAGGGTTTTATATTATATTTATTATTAATTATGTATTTAACCAGTTGTTTAGCTATTTTCAATTCAACCAAAAAGATTTACTTTTGGCTACAATTGATTGTGGGCTCGTCTTTGTTACAGCAATTCTTTTAACAACCATCGCATATAAACATTCAAAAACTTCATTTGTATTACTCATTCCCTATTCTCTTTGGTCATTATTTGCTACTTTTTTAAACTATAATATCTACGTACTAAATAGATAGATTTTTAGATTAATATAAAAAAGGCATCCTAAAATAGGATGCCTTGAACATAACAAAAATTATTTTTTGTTTACGTTAGCTGCTTGTGGTCCACGGTTTCCTTCGATGATTTCGAATTGAACTTCTTGACCTTCTTCTAAAGTTTTGAAACCTTCGCCTTGAATTGCAGAGAAGTGTACGAATACGTCGTTTCCACTTTCAGTTTGGATGAATCCAAAACCTTTTTCGCTGTTAAACCATTTAACTTTACCGAATTCCATCGATAATACCTCCTAGAAATACATATATACACTATTAATGCGTGCATAAAAGAGGGTTAAAGAAAAAGAACGTCATTGTCCAATCGGCTAAAGGATTGCTACAACATTGAAAGTGGTCAAAACTTCTTTTCAAGACAAAGAAAAATGAGCGTTACTAAAAATTTTGTAGTGCAAATGTATCGTTAATTTCTTACCTTCAAATAAATATGCAGTTAATAGTAACTTAAATATATCATAACTAAAAAAGTGCGTCAATGACACTTAGGCTTAATTGAGAGAATTTTTTATATAATTCTTATAATTTATCTTTTATACATTTAGACCTACCTGGCTTCCTATAAAAATGGCATATTTTCTCATTATGTAGTTAAAATAAATGAGGATTATGTAATAATTTATCAAATTTTTTATTATTAAATAACTAGATTTTAGTATTACAATATTTGTATAGTTAAACTAAAAGGAGGAATAAAAATGAAAAATTCTCATGAAGTTACATATAAAATTCATGGCCATGATATGCAGTTTGTACAAGTAGAGCTTGATCCAAAGGAAACAGTCGTTGCTGAAGCTGGAGCAATGATGATGATGGATGATGGTATCGAACTTGAAACAATTTTTGGTGATGGTTCACAGCAATCAGGTGGATTATTTGGAAAATTGGTTGGAGCGGGTAAGCGCCTTGTTACAGGTGAGAGCTTGTTTATGACTAGTTTTACAAACCGATCAAGCTCATTAAAAACAGTCAGTTTCTCGGCACCATACCCTGGAACAATCATACCTTTAGATTTACATGAGTATGGAAATAAAATTATTTGTCAAAAGGATTCTTTCTTAGCTGCGGCAAAAGGTACTTCAGTTGGAATCGAGTTTAGAAAGAAATTAAGTACCGGCCTATTTGGTGGCGAAGGCTTCATCATGCAAAAACTTGAAGGTGATGGTCTTGCTTTCTTACATGCTGGTGGTTCAATTTACCAAAAAACTCTTCAACCGGGTGAAAAAATTAAAATCGATACCGGATGTATTGTTGGCTTCACTGGCGATGTTAATTATGAAATTGAATATGTTGGAAATGTAAAAACTGCACTTTTTGGGGGAGAAGGTCTATTCTTCGCTACATTACAAGGTCCTGGAACAATTTGGGTTCAATCATTAACTTTAGCAAGATTAGCTTCTCGAATTGGTCAATACTTACCAAACTCATCTAAAGAAGAAGGCAGCATATTAGGTGGCCTTGGAAATCTACTGGATGGTAATGATTAATCCAGACTACTTTAAAAGCAATTTTTTTGTTTACATACAAAAAACTAGTCAACGAAATCTTGACTAGTTTTTTTCTGTACAATTAGATTACTTCTTCTTCTTCTGGTTCTGCCTCACGTAATTTGTAAGTGAAGGTTGGAGTATAATCATAATCCAACTGCATCTTCTTTACGCCTTCAATATAAGTCGATAAATAGTGACTATTCTTAATAGACCCTTTATTTAGTGAAAAAGTGATTGGATGTTGCACTTGTACGTATTCTAAATAAATATTTAATGGCTTCACTTCTACTTTAAAGGGTGGGCTTAAAGGAACCATATCATATAAATTTACAAATCTTAAACTATACCTAACATGTTCATCGTAGTTTTCTTTAAACTTTATATTCCCTACTTTTGGAGAGCCAAATGAATAGACATTTGGGTTACAAATTCCAGTCATTGCTATTTCATATCCTAATAACGTGGCCAATGAACCACCTAAACTATGCCCAGTTATGAATATTTTTTTTGAAAGCGCCTTTTCCTTTACAATTGCTAAAAGCATTTCTCGACAAGATTGATAAATTGATAGAAACCCCGAATGGACACTCCCACCGTTCATCACATAAGGAAATAAGTCTTGATCAATTTTTAAATCAGCTAACCAATCCAAATCTGATTTCGTTCCTCGAAACACAATGATTACGGATTCTTCATTTTCAATAATATAGCCAAACCATTCTAGCTGGCTAATTGCACATGCTTTAAAAGTATCAACTAATGAATAGCTTGCTGGAACCATAAATTTACCATCATTATCAAACTGAACATATGCCTGTTCAATGCAAAGTAATAGTTCTAAGGCCTTATCATAGTCAACTGAAAGGAATTTCAACGTATCTCTCCTTTCTTGCTTTGCATCATTATATGAAAAACCTCCTAATAATCTAAGAGGAGGTTAAGAATGGTGTAAAGTTCTTTGATGAATATTCCATATTTCTGATGCGTATTGACGAATCGTGCGATCACTCGTAAAAAATCCCGATTTCGCAACATTGTTAAGACTTTTTATAGCCCAATCCTTTTTATTTTGATACGTATGATTAATACATTCATGTGCTTTTACATATGAAGAGAAATCTCTAAGTAAGAAATACTCATCATTATAAGACATGAGCGAATCAAAAATTGGTTCAAATTCTTCTCTTGGTAACGGGAATAACCCGTGAAGCATTTGATCTAACACCTTTTTTATTCGCAGATCATGATGGTAATAATCACTGCTTTTATATCCACCGTATTGGTAATAATTTAATACCTCGTCAGCTGTAAGTCCGAATGTAAAAATATTCTCCTCGCCAACTTCTCTTAGAATTTCAATATTTGCACCATCAAGTGTACCTAGCGTTAAAGCACCATTCATCATAAATTTCATATTACCAGTGCCCGAAGCTTCTTTACTTGCTGTCGAAATTTGTTCACTAACATCTGCTGCTGGAAAAATAATTTCACCTAAAGAAACTCGGTAATTTTCAATAAAAATTACTTTAATAAATTGACTTATATAGCGATCATTATTAACAATATCAGCTACTGAATGAATTAATTTAATGATCTTTTTAGCAAAGTAGTAGCCAGGAGATGCCTTTGCTCCAAAAATAAAGGTTCTAGGATGCATTTTAAAATGTGAATCTTCCTTCAAACGATTATATAAATACATGATATGTAAAACATTTAGTAATTGTCTTTTATATGCATGCATCCGCTTTACTTGAATATCAAAAATTGAATCTGTATCTAATGCAATTCCATTTGTATAGTGAACATAATTTTCGAGAACTTCTTTTCTCTTTTTCTTTACATTCATAAATTGCGCTAAGAATGTATCGTTATTTTGATATTCTAATAGATTCTCAAGTTGAGTTGGTTCGTGTATCCAACCGTCTCCGATCGAATCATTTATTAAGCTACTAAGTTCAGGATTACATTGGAGTAACCATCTTCTATGAGTAATACCATTTGTTTTATTATTAAACTTGAATGGTTCATACTCATAAAAAAGCTTCATTTCTCTTTGTTTTAAAATTTCAGTGTGGATTTCAGCAACTCCATTAACGCTCTTACTACCTACAATTGCTAAATGAGCCATTTTAACGACACCATGAGCAATTATAGCCATTTGTTCAATTCGATTCCAATCACCCGGGTATTTGTTCCAAAGCTCTTTACAATATCTTTCATTTATTTCTTCTACAATCATATAAATTCTTGGCAATAACGGCTTAAATAAATCAACTCTCCATTTTTCAAGTGCTTCCGATAAAGTTGTATGATTTGTATATGAAATCGTTTGAGTTGTAATTTCCCATGCTTCATCCCATGATAATTTTTCAACATCAATTAAAATTCTCATTAATTCTGGAATCGCTAAAACTGGATGTGTATCATTTACATGAATAGCTATTTCTTCATGGAGCTTACGAATATTACCGTATTGCTCTTTATATGAATCTACTATTCTTTGAATACTTGCAGAAACTAAAAAATATTGCTGTTTTAGACGTAAAATCTTTCCTTCATCATGTGTATCATCTGGATATAAGAATTCTGAAACAGCTTCAGCCTCTCGCTTATATTTCATTAGTGATTTATTTGAGGAATGAGTAGACGCTTCAGCACTCCATAATCTTAATGTATTTACCGTGTTTGTATGATAGCCGATAATCGGTAAATCATATGGTACCGCTGTAATTGCTTCTGCACCATGAAGGCGGAATTCCAATCGATTTTTATTATTAAATGATTCTACTTCTCCACCGAATAAAACTTCAATTGCTTCATCATCTCTTCGAACTTCCCAAACGTTGCCGTATTTCAGCCATTGTTCAGGTAGTTCAACTTGATATCCATCAACAATTTTTTGATCAAATAGGCCATGTTTGTAGCGGATGCCACAGCCATGACCAGGCAAGTCTTGTGATGCTAGAGAATCCAGAAAACAAGATGCTAGCCGTCCAAGTCCACCATTTCCAAGACCAGCATCGCTTTCAAACTCCTCAAGAGCACTTAAAGAAATTCCTAATCTCTCGAGGCCAGATTCACATAACTCTCTAAGCCCTAGATGAATTAAGTTACTTTTCAAAAGCTTTCCTAATAAGAATTCAATTGATAAATAATAAACTTGTTTTTTTCGCTCTAAGCGGTATTGTTCACTCGTACCTAACCAATTACCGCTTATATGTTCACGAATCATCGTTCCAAGTGTTTGAAATTGCTCTTGAGTAGTGCTATCTGCAGTACTCTTTCCATGCATACTTTCTAGCTTCTCTTTAAAACACCACTCAAACTCCTCCACACTAGAAAACATGGAATCACCTCGCCCTAAAAGATTTTTACTTTGATGACTGCATATATAGTTTTGCATATTCTTTAGCAGATTTTAACCAACTTGAATCTCTTCTAATTGCATTCCTTCTGACTGATTTCCAATGTTTTTTATTCTCATAAATACTCAATCCACGTTCAATTGTGTGAAGCATATCGTGAGCATTATAGTTAGTAAAAGTAAAACCATTTCCACTCTTAGACTCTTCATTATATGACTGGACAGTATCATTTAGCCCCCCAGTCTCTCTTACGATTGGAACACACCCGTATTTCATCGCAATAAGCTGACCTAGTCCACATGGCTCAAATAGTGAAGGCATAAGGAATAAATCTGCACCTGCATAAATCTGATGAGCAAAGCGTTCATCAAACCCAATGTAAGCTCTAACTTTATCGTAATAGTTATGCTCCATTGCTTTAAAAAAGTTCTCGAATTCTTCATCACCAGAACCTAAAATTACTACTTGGACATTATGATCCATAATTTGAGGGAATACGTGTTGAATAAGATCAATCCCTTTTTGACTTGTTAATCGGGAAACCATTGCAATAATAGGAATATTTTCATCCATTTTTAATGCAAGTGATTCTTGCAATTTCAATTTATTTTCTGTCTTATTTTCGATTGTAAATTCATCGTAATTAGCGTGAATTTTTCGATCAGTAGCTGGATTATAAATTGTTTCATCAATTCCGTTTACAATCCCAAAAAGTTTGTGATCTTGCTCACGTAATAGTCCATCTAATTGCTCTCCAAAAAATTCATGCTTAATTTCTTCTTTATATGTTGGACTAACAGTTGTTACGAAATCACTTGAAATGATTCCAGCTTTCATAAAGTTAATACAATCGTAAAATTTCAAATAGTCATCGCGAAAATATTGTTCATCAATTCCTAACATATCGTCCATTACTTCTTTTGAAAATACGCCTTGGAATTGAAGGTTATGGATTGTAAAAACAGATTTCATATTTGGATTAATATCTTTTAATGCGCCATACTCTTTCATGAAAAATGGGATCATTGCTGTATGCCAGTCATGACAGTGAATAACATCAGGTTTAAAATCTAATTCTTTAATACATTCCATTGCAGCTAGAGAAAAGAATGCAAAACGCTCTCCATCATCAAAATGACCATACAACTTATCTCGATTGAAATAGTACTCGTTATCAATAAAATAATAAGTTGTTCCTTCTACTTTCAATTCAAATAAACCACAATACTGTTTTCTCCAGCCTAGATTTATAGATAGCTCTTTTACTAGCTTAGCTTCATCTCTATATTTAGCGGGAATTAACGAGTAGAATGGAAGCATTACTCTTACATTCGTATTTAGTTTATTTAAATACTTAGGGAGAGCGCCTGCAACATCTGCAAGCCCTCCCGATTTAACAAATGGTACACATTCTGAAACAATATATAAAACATTTACCACTGAATCAACGCTCCTTGAACTGAACCTTTTTGTAGCACTACTGGCTCACTTAAGCTTCCTTTTATTTCAACACCATCTTCTATTCGAACATCTTTATCTAATATAACACCATCTAATATACAATTATCTCCAATGTTTGATTTTTGCATAACAACACAATTTCGAATAATTGTATTTTTCCCAATTTTCACAGCCCTTGAAATAATACTATTTTCAACCGTTCCCTCAATTTCACATCCATTAGCTACAATTGAATTTTTTACAATTGCATCTTTTGAATATTTTGTTGGTGGCTCATCTTTAACCTTAGTAAAAACAGGATAAGATTTTAAGAATAATTGATTCCATATCTCAGGATTTAATAATTTCATACTTTGCTCGAAATAATCCTCAATTGTTTGAATGATTGAAACTTGTTGAGGTATTTCATATGCACTTAGTTCAACCTCATTATTTTGATCGCGTACAACGTCCATAATTGTTTCATAGCCTTTTTCATGGAAGTTTTCAAAAAGCTTTAACAATAACTCTTTTTCAAGGATATAGATATTTAAAGATTTACCGAACTGCTTTAACTCAGTAATTTGTGCATTTGTTTCGATATGTCTCTTTAAAACTGGTCTAAAATCTACTGAGCAAATCGTATAAGTATTTGCTACTACTACATACTTTTGAGTAGAACGTTGTAAAAATTGAATATGCTTTTCGATGAAATCAAATGTACCAAAAGCTCCATCAGTTGGTTCTGGCGTAAAAATAAATAGTCCATCCTTTTTACGATTTAAGTCCCAATGTTTACCGGAGCCTAAGTGATCAATAATTGATCGATAAGGTTGATCAGGAAATACAGCGACACTCGTAATACCAGAGTTCACCATATTACTTAACATAAAATCGATTAAACGATATCGACCTGCATAAGGAAGTGTTGCTAATGGTCGATGCTGTGTTAACGGCTTTAAAGATTCAAAATGTGTTGACGCCTCAATTATTCCTAGCATAGTATGTTTCATCAAATAACCCTCTCAATCTATTTTTCTATTTGAGGAATGAGCCACCTCTTATTCTTCGCTTGTAACTAGAATTACCTCTTCATAATCTTTCTCAGGACCTAAAAGGCTTCCATCAGGAATAACCATTCCAGGAGCTACTACTGCACTTTCAATTCGAACATCTTTCCCAATCACACAACCTGGCATAACGACAGAATCTTTTATCATACTGCCTTCTCCGATTGTTACCCCTTGGAATAATACAGAATGTGAGATAAACCCTTCAACAACACACCCCTCATTAATTAGCGAATCTTCAACGATTGCTGTAGGTGCTATATACTGTGGAGGTTGATTTGGATTAACTGAATATATGCGCCAATCACGGTCATATATATTTAGTTCACTATCTTCATTTAATAAATCCATATTTGCTTCCCATAAGCTTTTTACTGTACCAACATCTTTCCAATAACCTTTGAAAGGATAAGCAACTACTTTTTTCTTTTCTTCTAATAAAAGAGGAATAACGTCTTTACCAAAGTCATTACTTGATTCTGGATTACGATCATCCATCTCTAAAAACTCTTTTAAAACATTCCATTTAAAAATATAAATTCCCATTGATGCTAAATTACTCTTCGGATATTGAGGTTTTTCTTCAAATTCTATAATATCCATTTCATCATTTGTATTCATAATTCCAAAACGGCTAGCTTCATCTAAAGGAACTTCGATAACTGAAATCGATACATCTGCCTCTTTTTCAATGTGATAGTCTAGCATTTTACTATAGTCCATCTTATAAATATGATCACCTGAAAGAATCAAAACATATTCAGGCTGATATTGCTTTATATAATTTAAATTTTGATAAATTGCACTTGCAGTACCTGTATACCATTTAACTCCAGATGCTTCTGAATATGGTGGTAAAACAGTTACCCCACCATTTAAGCGATCTAAATCCCATGCACTTCCTATACCAATATATGAGTTTAGTACTAGTGGCTGATATTGAGTTAGCACCCCAACAGTATCAATACCTGAATTTGTACAATTACTTAAAGTAAAATCTATTATTCGATATTTACCTCCGAAAGCTACGGCTGGTTTTGCTAGTTCTTTTGTTAAAGAACTTAATCTACTCCCTTTTCCCCCTGCTAGTAACATTGCTACGCATTTTTTCTGAACCATTGCTGCTAATCCCCTTTCGCATTTTAACTGGACGAATGATTGTAAAACTAAAGGCAGGTAATGCTATTTCAATACTGTATGGTAAACCATGGTATGGTATTTCTTCTGATTCAATTGCAGAACGATTTATTTTACTTTCGCCACCAAATTGTACATAGTCACTTGAAAGCAATTCTTTATATCGATGCTTTGCAGGTACTCCAATTCGATATGTGTCATAAGAAATTTCTCTAAAATTGCAGATTACGATGACATAATCATCTTTGTTTTTTCCTTTACGGATAAATGAAAATACACTTTGATCTGCATTATTTGCATCAATCCATGAAAATCCATCCCAATGATTATCAACTTCATAAAGTGATTTATTTTTTTTATAAATCGATAATAATTCTTTGAAATATTTATTCATCTTGGAATGATATTCATAGTCTTTAATCATCCAATCAACTTGCTCTAAATCCTTCCACTCATCAAATTGGCCAAATTCACTTCCCATAAATAGGAGCTTCTTTCCTGGATGAGATAAATAATAACCAAATAGTACCCTTAATTGAGCAAACTTTTCCTCATATGTACCTGGCATTTTATTTAACAAAGATTTCTTACCATGTACTACTTCATCATGTGAAAAAGGTAAAACAAAATTTTCTGAGAAGGCATATAAAAACGAGAAAGTCATCTTATTATGATGATGCTTTCTTTCCGTTGGGTGGGTCTCCATATAAGTCAAAACATCATTCATCCAACCCATATTCCACTTAAAATTAAAACCTAATCCACCTTCGTATGTAGGTGCAGTAACTAATGGCCAATCAGTAGAATCTTCAGCAATCATTAATACTTGTGGATCATGTTCAAATACCGCTTCATTTAATTTTCTTAAAAACTGAGTTGCAAAAGGATTCTCTTCATTTCTATTTTTCCAATATAAAATATTTGCAACAGCGTCTACTCGGAAACCATCAATATGAAAATATTCCATCCAATATAAGGCGTTTGAAATAAGAAATGATTTCACCTCAGGTTTTGATAAATCAAAATTCGCTGTTCCCCATACTTCATTTTCTCTAGCATCATAACCTTCATATTCATATGTCGGTTCACCATCAAACATGTATAATCCATGAGAATCCTTACAAAAGTGACCAGGTACCCAATCCATAATGACTCCTAATCCGTTCTGGTGACATTCATCTATAAAGCTCATTAGCTCATGAGGATTTCCATATCGACTAGTAGAAGAGAAATATCCTACTCCTTGATACCCCCAAGAACGATCATATGGATGTTCGACTAATGGTAATATTTCAATATGTGTAAAACCATGATCTTTTACATATGGAATTAGTTCTGTCGCTAATTCTGTATAAGTGTAGAAATCACCGTTTTCCTTCTTTTTCCAAGACCCTAAATGTACTTCATAAATTAAAACAGGTTCTTCATATACTGACTTTTTAAATTTCTGCTTACGATATTTTGCATCTTTCCATTTATAGCCCGAAAGATCATAAACGATCGAAGCTGTACTTGGTCGTAGTTCACTATAGAAAGCAAAAGGATCACTTTTTAATAAAACCTCACCACGCTTGGTTGAAATTTCATATTTGTATATCGTCCCATGACCAATTTCGGGGATATATATCGTCCAAATCCCTTGATCGTTCAACTTTTCCATTTTATGTTCAGAACCATTCCAATTATTAAAGTCCCCAACAACTGAGACACCTTTCGCATGTGGAGCCCACACTGTAAAAGTAGTTCCAACTTTATTCCCTTTTTTTACAACATGTGCCCCAAAGCATTCATGGCTATGGAATAAACTTCCCTCATGGAATAAATGCACATCAAACTCAGTTGGCCGTGTCAAAAGCAACATCCTCACCTCATTACAATCTCTTAAATTCTTCTATCTCTTAATATTCTACAAATATATCTATTCACCTTGTTTTTATGCAAAAAAAATTCAAAAATATTTTCCCGAAAATGAATAACCATTCATGAAACCGTTGTCATTATTACGTTTGTCGTAAAAATGTCGAATTTGTCGAACGAATATCAATGTATAATTATACAATACATTTACAAAACCCCTTGTCTTAATTTGTAATTTTTTGATTTGTCATAAAATTTCATACATAATTTACACTTTTATTACATATAAACTTTATATTAAAAAAGAATTGTAGAAGAATGTCGAATTGAAGAGGAGAATTTTTATTGAAAAAATTTTAGAAACCACTATCAAAATCCAGATGCAAAAGTAAAAATAACTTTAAAACAAATTCACTCTTTGTACGGTAATAAATATTGACATTAAATATTAACTGACTTTCGTTTTAGGCAATTCGAAAAAAATTATTGAAATACATGTAGAAAAGATTCACTAAATCTTCCTAAGATTCGTTTCAATATTATTATTTCCCTATTTGTGCTACCTTCTTGGTTGGACTTATTTTTAGAACAATAAAGAAACAATCGTAAAATAGTAAAAAGGATCTTCGTTTTTACGAAAATCCTTTTTTGTCTTATTATTTAACAACTTATTAAACTTGCATTCGCTTACTTGATGTTATTACACGTAAACGAATATCTGAAATCAGGAATACACCACATAAAATGACAAGGAAACCGAACAACATCCCTAATGTAATATGTTCTTTCAAAATAAGAACTCCCCAGATTATTCCAAACACTGGAATCAAAAAAGTAACACTTAATGTTTTGGTAGGCCCAACACTTTCTATAAGATAAAAATACAATAAATATGCTATAGCAGTACAAAATAATGCTAATCCTAGAACTGCCAAGATCGCAACTCCTGATATTTTATCTGTAGATGCAGAGAAATTTAGAAATGTAAAAGGTAAAAGTAAAATTGCAGCACCAATTTGTTGACCAGCTGCAATTGAAAGTGGTGGTACCCCATCAAAAGCTTTCTTTGCATACACACCTGCAATTCCATATGAAACAGTCGACATAACTGCCAGTCCAATTGCTATTTTAACATGATAAGTAAACGGAATTGAACTCCACCCTACTAACAAAATCACTCCTATTACTCCCACTATTATTCCAGTTAACTTTCGAATACTCAACCTTTCTTTCATCCATAAAAAAACTACCAGCGCTGTAAATAATGGCGTCAAAGAGTTTAGTATTGATGACATTGAGGCTGGTAAATATAATGCTGATGTAGCAATTAATGTAAATGGAATTGCTGCATTTAATGCCCCTATTATTAAATATTGCCTCCATCTCTTTTTAAATAGTAATGACTTTTTAGTAATAACCAAATATAGCACCAGTGCAAACGCAGCAATTATAACTCTTCCCTGTATTGTTAAAATTGGTCCAAAAACAGGTGAAGCGATCCTAATAAATAAAAATGAAGCTCCCCATAATGCGGCTAGGCTCAATAAAGCTATTCCATCTTTTAACTTCATTTCTTTAACCCCTTTCTGAATGTAGTTGGAGTGTAATTAAAATGATGACGAAACATGCTTGAAAAATGTGCCGAGCCTTTAAAACCAAGATTATGAGCTATCTCCGTTATGGTTTTCTCAGTATCTCGCAATAATCTCAAAGCTTCGATCATCCTCAACCTAGTTGCGTATTCTAATGGTGATAAACCTGTAGATTTTTTAAATAATCTTTGCAAATGAAATTTACTTACTCCAACTTCAATTGCTAACCGATCCAATGTTAAGCTATTTCGATATTCTTTTTCAATAAAATGTTTGGCAGATAAAATAATATCCTCCTCATTTGAGTGAAGTAAATCAGGACGACATCTTTTACATGGACGGTACCCATCTTTAATTGCCATAGAAAATGACGGATAATATGACACATTTTCTTTTAATGGGGTTCTTGACTTACACGAAGGTTTACAACAGATTCCAGTAGACTTAACTGCATAAATAAACACTCCATCGTAATTTTCATCGCATGATTCAACTGCATCCCACATGACCTGATTATTTAATCCGTTCATTTAATCACCTCATCTTTAGCTATTCACATTTTAACACTATGATCATGCGCTTGCTTTCAATTTCTTGCTTTCTAATTTCTTTGGAAGAAAGATAATAGTTAGTAGACCATCTATACATTTTGAATAAAACCTACCACTTTCCAATCTCTGTAGGTCTCTTTATTTCTCAATAATTTTGAAACCTTAAAAAAATGAAAAACATAACTGAGCTTACTATACTAAACGATATCAATTATTTACTCTAACAAAAAACAAATTAATAACTGGGAGTATAATACACTCTAGTAATATTATTTGAAGTATACTTAAAATAATGAATAACTAATGGGTGAGGATATTATAATGTTGGAACTTAAAATGAGTGAAAAGGCTATAAGTTTTGAAAACGAAGAATATGTGACCAGAATGAAGATTATTGGAAAAGGAGAAGGGCGAGACCGTGGAGAATTAAGACTGAGATGTGCTGTTTCCATTACTTTATTTGTAAAAGAGACAGAAAACATATTGAATCTACGAGGGAATATTTATTGGGATGCAGTTTATCCAAAAGCACATATTTTCTTTACAGGTGGCAGTTTAGTTGATTTTATTGAGGAACAAGGATATGAATATAACGAGTTTAAAGAATACTGGAATCGAGTGAAACGGTTAGCAACTAATGTCTTTTCAGATGATGAAATTAAAGCGTATCAAAAAATGTTAAAAAATGATCAAGTAACTGTTTAAAGCAAAGTTTACTAAAATTCGGATTAACAATTCAGTTAGTCCTTTTTTTTTCATATCTATGGGAAATTAGTTATTAAATTACTGCTTTAGTAGTTTTAAGCTAAAGCTTTTTCTTTTCGGAGTATATGAAATAGGCTTCTAACTTTATGTTCTACGATAAAAGCTCTAAAACGTTACGATAAAGCTCAGTTCATCTTAAAATAATCGAAGAACCCTAAAATAAAGGAGACGGGCGGATTTCAGTAATTATCGCTATCTGAAGTCCTAAAAAAGACAAATAAAAAACTCAGTTACCTGTGTTATCACAAATAACTGAGCTTTAGTTATGACCCGTACGGGACTCGAACCCGTGTTACCGCCGTGAAAGGGCGGTGTCTTAACCGCTTGACCAACGGGCCAAAAAAAAATATGGCAGAGAAGAAGGGATTCGAACCCTCGCACCGGTTACCCGATCTACACCCTTAGCAGGGGCGCCCCTTGAGCCACTTGGGTACTTCTCTATCATATGGCTCCGCAGGTAGGGTTCGAACCTACGACCACTCGGTTAACAGCCGAGTGCTCTACCACTGAGCTACTGCGGAAAAACTAATTATAAAAATTAATGGTGGGCCTAAATGGACTCGAACCATCGACCTCACGCTTATCAGGCGTGCGCTCTAACCAGCTGAGCTATAGGCCCATTAAATTTTATAAAAAGCGGGTGATGGGAATCGAACCCACGACCGAAGCTTGGAAGGCTTCTATTTTACCATTAAACTACACCCGCAAAATATGGGGCGACCGATGGGAATCGAACCCACGAGTGTCGGAACCACAATCCGATGCGTTAACCACTTCGCCACGACCGCCATAAAGAGTGCCGACTAGAGGACTTGAACCCCCAACCTACTGATTACAAGTCAGTTGCTCTACCAATTGAGCTAAGTCGGCATTTTATTATCTATATCACTTTGTTTTATTACTTTTATAATTTGCACCACTCAAGCTTAAGTATTAGTATCTTAATCTTCATAAAGTCGGCTTATTATTATAATCCTTTTTATATTTAAGATGGTGGCTCGGGACGGAATCGAACCGCCGACACGAGGATTTTCAGTCCTCTGCTCTACCGACTGAGCTACCGAGCCATCTTAAATGGCGGTCCCGACCGGGATCGAACCGGCGATCTCCT